>OLNW01000468.1_pt1 | contig 48289 bp, 41 predicted proteins | sample 1672121 | NCBI WGS metagenome assembly OLNW01 (sample SAMEA3136648, study PRJEB25190) | human gut metagenome
GGAATGGTGGCTCTCAAAGTCCGGACAGGTGGCTCAAAGAGCCCCGGAATAATCAATATCTGTTTTGTACTCTTCTGCTCCAGTGACGGTAATAATCGGACGTTTTTCTGACATAACCCATTCCTCCAAATATTTTCTAAAGAAAAGTATAGCATAATTTCGAGCGTGTTTCCAGAAGCGGATACAGGATGCTGTAATTCCTGCAATTAAGCATAAAGAAACGCCGCTGGAAAACCACTTCCAGACGGCGTAATAAAATTTAAGAAGCTCTGTCAATCTTTATAAAAAAGTGTTTTGTTAAAAAGAAGATTCTAAAATTTTTGAGATTTCTTCATCAGAAGGCTCATATCCGTAAAATTTTAAATAAAAATCTTTAATTTCCTGATTAATATTAAAATCAGATGTGTCTGGATACATAATTGAAGCTGCCCATTTAAAAACCAAGGCACTCTCTGCACCACAATTGGACCAGGTATTAAAGCCGCCAGGGACATTATATACTTTTCCATTTTTCACTGCAGAAAGATCTGCCCATGTAGGGTCTTCCAAAAACTTCTCAACTTGGTTTGGCATTGCAAAAAAGATATAGTCAGGATTATATTCAAAAATCTGTTCCTTGGTTAAATTTACGTTAGCATAACTATCTTCGTTTACCATAGAATAATTTCCACCGCACATTTCGACCCATTTTCCAGTATATCTTGATGAGCCATATGCTGAAAAATCTTTCGTATCTTTCATAACGAGGGCTGAAACTCTTTCATTTTCATCAATATTATCTGAAAACGAAATTGTATCGACCACGGTATTATCAAGGTATTCACAATACATCTCAGCTTTTTCCAAAGAAGATTCAGTTCCTAATACATTTGCAATCATTTTAACAACGGATTCTAATTCTTCATAGGTGTCAAATTTACAGTCAATTGCAGCAATCCCGCATTTATTAAGCTTGTCATATAAATTCTCATCATCTGCCGCTTTCAGAAATACAACACTTACTCCGGATTCAATAATTTCTTCAGCAGAAATTCCATCATTGGACAGACATAATTTATTTTCATAATCTGGAAATACATCAAAAATCCATGCGAATGAAGCTGATTTTTCCGGGTATGCTGCAAGATGTTCTGTACCATCAAACATCAGCAGTATGTCTGTAAGACCAGCCCATGCTACCGCATAAGAATCAACTGTGTCAGGGAGAACAATTTCGTTTCCAGACATATCGGTTATTACTCTTTTTTCTTCTGAAGCAGTAGAGTCCTGTTCTGCTGCAAAGACAATACTATTTGAAACTATTAAAGCGGTTACCATAAACATTACTACAATTCTTTTTAAAACATTCATAGAATTTTTCCTCCTAAAAATAAAATGTTGTTAATATATCGCTGATATACTCTTTGCGTTTTACCACTTGCTGCTCTGGCCATTTTATAACCGAAACATTTTCAGTAATAAATGGTGGTTTTAAAACGATAGAATATGCTCCAACAGAATGAAATAGAACAAAATCCCCTGATTGGACGTTCCCTGAATATCCGGTGTAAAAGTAATCATCCTCCAGACATGTGATACCACTGAAATCAATTTCCTGATAATATTGACCGCCTCCATTAGATATTACCTGCATAGGAATGGTGTAATTTCGTTTCATAGGATTTATCTGCCAATAAGAACCATCCAGGAATGCAATATTTTGTTCTCTACAAGTTTTAATATTTAAAACCTTAGAAACAAAATCCATAGAGTCTGCTGAAATTCCCGTTCCCGGCTCAAGAATTAGGAAAGGCCTGTCAGGGGAATTGACATATTCTTTTTTCAATTTGTTTCCTACTATTTCAGCATATTCTTTCATGCTCATGTCTGGAATAGAAGGTATTCCTCCACCAAGATTGATATATTTTATGAATATATGATACTTACTAAAAATATGCCGTTCGATTTTTATCATTTCAGAAATTCTGATTTCCCAATCTTTTAAAGAACGGCCTTTTACATGGCAATGTATTGCTTCCAGCTTAAAATAAGGACCTGCAGAAATGTATGCGAGCATCTCATCCATGTCTGACGAATATGGAGTTATTCCAAATTTTGAAGCCCGCTTTTTACTGGTTTGAATAAAACACCTGATTCCAATACGTGCAGTAATTCTGTGATTTTCTGCTATACTGCCTATCATTTTTAATTCCTCGATGGAATCAATATTTATTAACCCTCCTCTTTTTAGTATATTTAAAGCAAGTTGCTCCGTAATACAAGGACCGTTGAATATAATTTTGTCACCACAAACGCCGACGTTCCGTGATATTTCATATTCAATGTCAGAAGATATTTCTGACATACCTCCAAGCTCATTAATTGTTTTACATAAATGAGGGAGGTAGTTTGTTTTATATGCATACGCAATAATAACTCTGTCATAAAAGGAACTAAATGCATTAATGATTTTTCTGTAATTATTTTTAACACTCTCGGGATAATATAAATAAAAGGAATTTCCATATTTTTTTGCAAGTTCATTTAAAGAGATATAAGTAAATTTATTCATATTAATCACACATTCACTTGGAAACTGCTATTTTCAAATGCTTTAATAATAAAAGTACAGGCATTTTTAAGCTGACCAGTATCATCCTCTATATTTCCTGCTGTTATTTTCATAGATACAAGTTGAGCAGATATGTACGCCATAATTTGCGTTGGGCGACACAGTAAATGAGGTTTTAATCCAAATGCATTATTTATATCATAATTTTGGGCGTAACAGGTACGACATAAATTATGAAGCAGACATTTCCTGCAGCTTCCTGATAATTCATTATGGATTTCGGAATAATTAGTTTTCCACATATCCTCCAAGGACAATTTTCCCTTTTTTCTGAGATCCTGAAAGTACCGGCAAGGATATCGGTTTCCATCCATGTCATATGAAATAGTTTTTTCACCCGCATTACACCATTTTTTTATATAAGACATAGGTTTTAACACCTGTAGGATATCAATATCTAAGAATGAACAAGGGCTGATTTCAGGATGCTCCACATAAAAGTCTCTCAACTTATATAGTTGATTCAAAAACAATGAACATTTTTCTTTATCAGACCAATCAAATCCGTATGCAAGTTTAATTTCTATTTTAGGAAAACCGATACCATGCATATATATTACACTATCTGTCAAATATTGCAGCGAAGGGTAAGAGATGATCGATTTGACTTTCTGTTCTGGCCACATTTTACGAAAAAAAGGAATATCAATTTTCTCAAAAGAATCAGAACGATTAATATTATGGGCCACAGGAATTCCGTCTAAGCTCAATGCGCATCTAAATCTTCTGGCATTTGCGGTTAACCAGTCTTTGATTTCCCCTGACACAAGGGTCCCATTTGTTGTTGTAAAAAAAGAAACCGGTTTTGGCAAATCCTTTAAATGGTTCCAGTAGTGTTCACAAATTTTCTTAATAAGAGGGTATTCCAAGAAAGATTCACCGCCCATAAAATCTACATTCACCGAGGAATAGCCATCATTTTGTGATAATTCATGGTCTATGATTTTTATTGCTGTGTCAAAAGACATTTTTTTTGGAGATTTATTTTTCTCAAAACAATAAATACAGTTAAGGTTGCACCTTTCTGTTATTGAAAGAGAAATATGTTTTGCATTTTTCATTAATATCTGCCTCCAAATTTTCTGTTTAGAATTTGATGGTATAAAATATCTGCGTAGTCAGTATTCTCTTTTAATTTCTTCGCTAACGTTGTATGTTCATTAAGTCCATTTGGGGAATCTAATAATTTTAAAAGATTTTTACCATTGGAACTATATCCCAATACCTGTACAGAAATTACAGGTCCGTTTGATATAAAATTATCTATGTCTGATTTTTGCTGCATCGTTAAAATTCTAAAAATACGTCGATGAAAATTAACATGCTCAAATTTGTATTCCAAGCGTTTTACAAATTCGTCATAAGAATATGATATTTTTACACACGCTTTCATCTCATCAGCGTATTCGCAATTCATTCCACTAATTTTTTTTAGCACCTCTACAGAGTTCTTTTCCACAGCATTTTTTATCTCAGGCCAAAAATCATCCCTAGTAATAGGAAATACTTTTCCAAAATTATCAGATAATGCTTCATATACATAGGGAGGAATTGCCTTGCTTAATTTTTCAGGAAACTGTTCATTCTTATATGGCGTTTTTTCTAATATATTGCGTATTGCTGTTGCTGAAGAATAAGTTTTCTGAGCCGGGTTATCGCTAATAAGAGGATTTAGATATCCGTCTCCAATGCGCTTTATCGTTACTGGTATTATAGAAGACTGTAGTTTCTTTAATGCAGCAATAAAATAAATTGCCAAAAGATTATTCGGTTCATTTACAATTTCTGCATATTGTGGGTAACCCATATCTTCAAAAACTTGTTTACGCCGTTCGGAAGGAGCTTTAATAGAAGCAAGTTTATTAAAAAGTTCCAAGTAGGTAGTTGAAGTAATAATATCTGACATTTCATGTAAGCAATCAATATTACCTGATTCACTGCTGAATAACATACTATCAATGAAACCAAGATGATTTAATGTGGCTACTGCACATAAAGCAAATACCGGAACATCCTCCAACGCATATGAGGTTGGAAACTCAATTATGAGATCAGCTCCTGCAGATATGGCAGCTTGTGTCCGTACTTCTTTTGATACAATTGCAGGCATACCTCTCTGGTTGAAATTACCAGTCATAAGAACAATCACATAATTGGCAGAAAACTGTTCTCTGGCTTTCTGTATCTGGTATTCATGCCCATTATGTAACGGGTTATATTCTGCTACAATTCCAATACATTTCATTTGTTTCTCCTGTAGGTATACATAATAATAGGTATTGTTGCCAAGGCAAAAAACACTGCCGCTAAAAGGGATGATTTTTCCGGAATTCCTATAAATGCTATTATTAATGCAACGAAAACTCCAAGTATATGTCCGATTTGTTCGGAAAAACTCCATACATTTTTGTCATACACAATAACAGGCGCAAGCGCTTTCTTTATACAGAAGACATTTCCACCGCCGAAACCTGTTAATACCCATAAACATAATGAGGTATGGAACGACAGATCAAGTGCACAGTACATACTTATTAAAACAACAGCGTTGAAAACATGTGCACCTATAGCAATTGTAAACCACTTGTCCCACTTTAATTTCTGTACTAAAGGTTCCGTGATAGTGTACGGAATCCAGTTAGCGACAAACCACATAGCTGAAATATACGGATTTTTAAAGTATGTTACTGTAAGGAATAACATAATATAGTTATAGGCAAAATAATGAGCCTGATGTGTAACCATAGCCCAGCATATTTTCCTACCATAATTTCCGGCTTTCCAATTAATGTACCAGTTATCATAATAAAAATGCTCCAGAGACATGGAATAGAATAAAAGTATAAGCGATGCTACTACCAGAGAAACTGGTCCTAAACTATACACTATTGAAGATAAAATAAATCCCAGAACACGACAGCTTCGCTTCTTCCATCTTGGTATATTTCCCTGGACAGCACTGCGTATATTTTGCAAAATGGTAGAAAACAAAATCAGCATTATGCATGCGGTTGAAAATTGTACCATTTCCATATCCGGTGTAAAGAGTACAATCAGACTTAACAGCAGGGTTATAGCTGAAAATAATGTCTGATATTTAGCAATTTTTTCTGTAACAAAAAAACGCAGAATATTTCCTAATTGATATGCCATTGCAAGACCTATTATCAATGTCAAATTAAAATGAAGCGTTATTCCGAGAAAAACAGTTCCTAGTTCAACCATGCCGGACATTAAGCATGTAATATAATATGAGTATTTTGATTCTTTCATAGCAACTCCAATCTACGAGGACACGCTGGATCTATTTCACATAGAGCCTGAAATATTTCTTCGATTTCTATTTGTGAATTCCTGTTTCTCAGGTGCGTTGATGCTGCAACAATTCTGTTTCCACCCGTACATTTTTCGTCACATCCCCTACATCTATACTTTGAATCATAGCATTTTCTGATCAAATCATTTTTTTCTTGATTGTCGTGCAGAATTTCAGAAATTGACCGTTTATCCTTCAGAATATTTCCAAGGGAAAGTTTCTTCCAGTATCCAACTGTACACCATGGATCTATTACGATTTCACCATTAGGTTCAATTCCAATAGAACTTCTGTAGTTTTTGTCTATCATTTTTTCTTCGACTATAGTATTTAAACCGCATAGAAGAGTTCCATGAATTGCTTCTATAGAATGATGAATATGTGCATTCAGACCGTTTTTCTCTGCAGTTTCTATCATATCCACCATAAGTTTCAGATATTGTTTCCAGTCAGGGATTAAATCTGCTTTCATTTTCTGCATTCTTCCAACAGGTATTGCGCGATGCACGCTGTAATTTTTTACTCCAATCTTTGCAAGTTCATCCATTAGCACAGTAAGTGTAGTTATATTTTTTGTCGTGGCAACACTTGTTACCTCTAATTTATTTGAAAATACCTCATTTTTACAAAGTTCTGCAACAACTTTCATCGCTCTGTTATACGCATCAATTGCATTATTATTGGCCCACCAATTATGATAGTCATGTAATCCATTAATACTGATACCAATATAGGAAACCATTGGTGAGATTTGTCTGATCAAATCGTAAGATTCTGAAAGTGAGGCGTTTGTATCGATTCCAATACTCTGGCTGCCAAACAGCTCGTATGCCTTGGTTATGATTTTTATAATGTCCTTACGGAGAAATGGTTCTCCACCTCCGAAATTAATAAAAACCTTCTTTTTTTCTGCTTCTGAAAATTTTTTGATTTTTAATAGAATGTTTTCTACTAATTCGCATGAAAGATTTGGGTTACTGATTGATGTAGTGTTCCTTATGCAAACAGCATCTGTTCCACATCCGATACAATTAATATCGCACTGATGCAAAAGGTCAAATACAACATTAAACCTGTTAGGTTTATTTTGATCAGAAAATTTTTTCACCAAATAGTTTTCTAAAAGTTGTTTTTGATGTTCTGTCAAAAATTCATAATAGGCAGATGTATCATTTCGCATGATTTACTAATACTCCTTGAATAGTTTTTGGTCACAGATTTTGTGAACAACATCGACTGTTTCCAAACATGGAATTCCATCAACACTTTTCCATATTTTTATAAATTGAGGTGTTACTTCAAAGACAGCTTCTGTCTGTACATGGGAATACTTTTCAAATGCTCTCGGAAAATATTCTTTGAATTTTAGTAGAAAAGTTGCATTACTGTTAGTCATAGGATGCCCTTTTTCAGTGCAAATTCCTTGGATTTGAATTTCATTTAGACAAATGGAAACATACGGATTTTGGCTGATATGTATCGCCTTTTCCATTTCTTTATCTGTTTGAAAATAAATTTTTCCATCCATAGAAAAACCACTGATTGACCTGGAAGCAGGTCTGTTATTGATAGCGGTAGCCAAAACAAAAACAGCTCCATTCTGAAAAGGCATTAGAATTTCATTATATTTTTCTTCAAACATTTTGCTCTATCCGCTCCTTATTTAAGATAACATGTGCGAATATTATTTTTATCACTGTCCATAAACTGAATTACACCGATTGGAACACCATATATATCTGATAAATTTCGCTCATTAACTACTTCTTCTGTTTTACCGAAAATATAAGATCCCTCCTTGGAGATAAGCAATGAATTTTTACAGCAGATATAAGAATGCTCAGGTGCATGAGAAACCATGAGGATACCTATTCCTTTCTCTGTCAACTGAGTTACCAGTTTCAAAAGTTTTTTTTGATTATTGTAATCTAAATTGGATGCAGGCTCATCTAAAAGAATAAATTTAGATTTTTGTGCTAATGCTCTTGCCAGAAGCACCATCTGCTGTTCCCCTCCCGATAATTCAAAGTAATTTTTATCTGCAAAATTTCTTATTCCGACTTGCTCTATTACGTCATTTACAATTTTCAGATCTTCTTTTCGTGGCGACTGAAATTTTGAAATATAAGCAGCTCTTCCCATCAGGACAATATCTCTTACCATAAACTGATAAGAACAGCTTTTTGCTTGTGGGACATATGCCATTACAAGTGCCCGTTCTTTAGATGATAATTTTGAAATATCCGTCTGATCTACGTAAATATTTCCGGATAAAAGTTCAATATATCCTAAAAGTGTTTTAAATAAAGTAGTCTTTCCTATTCCATTTGCACCAAGAATACAAGTCGCTTCTCCAGTTTTAAATGAAAAATTCAGATTTGATACTACACAATGTTTTTTATATCCGCATGATACATTTTCAAATTTAATTATCATTAACCATATGCTCTCTATTCATTAAAATAATCACAAAAAAGATGGGTGCACCTACTAATGAAGTTAAAATACTAATAGGCAGCTCATTTACACTTATACTTCTTGATAAATCATCCATGATCAGCAGAAAAAAAGCTCCTAAAAGTGCACTGGACGGAACTACTTTTCGAAAATCATGTCCAACAATTTTTCTAACCATATGTGGAATCATTAAACCAACCCAACTTATTCCTCCAGTCAAGGCCGTTGCGGAAGCCGTCAATAACGTTGCACATACTATCACAACTGCTCTCAATTGAATAATATTTTCTCCGATAGATTTCATTTCAGCTTCACTTAATATCAAAAGATTCATCCTCCATCTTAAAAGAAAAAGAGGAATAGTCCCGGTAATAAAAAAGACAATGAATATTTTAATATCATCAACAGCGATTTTGCTTAAGCTTCCCATTAGCCAATATGTTATTTGGGGCAATTGATTTTCTGGATCAGCTATATATTTCAAAATAGAAAGCATAGCAGAGAAAACAGAAGAAACTACCATTCCAATCAAGAGTAAATATGCAGTGAGGTTTTTTCCTCTGCTTATCTTGGAACCAAGAAAAAATACCATTAAAACAGTTATGGTACCAACACAGAAAGCTAATAATTTAACAGAAATACTATTCATATTCAGGATTATTCCTAAGACTGCTGCAAAAGAGGCTGCATTCGAAACACCAAGTGTATCTGGAGAAGCAATGGGGTTTCCAAATAATGCCTGGTATGCACAACCGGATATTGCTAATGCCGTACCTATTAAACAGGCCCCTATAATTCGGGGAAGACGCAATTGCAGAATGACGGCTTCTGTGTTGGAGGAAATATCATAATTAGAGCCACATACTTTGTTTAAAAAGAGATGTATAATATCCGTTATTGATACACTACTATATCTTCCGCACAAAAAGGATAGAAAAAAAGAAAGCAATAAAAGGATGCCCAGTATTAAACAAAAGAAACGGTACCTATGATTATGCAAAATTGTCATATTTTTATTCTCTCCAATTAAAGTCATATGCTGAATTAAACAGTTCTCCAAGAAGAACTACTCTTTCATTCAAATTGACTCTACGCATTTTAGATAATACATCTATTTTATCCAAAACTACATCCAAATTTGCATCACCAACCGCTACAATTATAATATCAGGTTGATAATCGGTAAGTAAATCAGGATTATGGATTTGCAAATGGAAGAAATTTTTTCCCCATTTTAAAGGAGAATTATCAACATAAAAGAAATTTGTATCTTTCAGATCATTATATGACTCATAGAGCATTGCCAGCCGTCTTCCTTGTCCCCAAAGTGCTACTTTTAAATTTGTATTATTTATGTCAAGAAGATTTTTAACTGCATTTTTAAAATATTTATCATACATACTATTTGTATGAGCTTGTCCACATTCACTGCATATAAAATTTTCTGCACCGCCACCTTCTGCCAATAAATTTACTGATGGCCAAAAATTCTCTGCATTGCAACGGGCACATTTTCCAATCACATCAGCATAGAGTTTTCCTCTTCGCCATCTTTCATTTGATACAGATGGCGAAACAATATGGACAATACGTTTCTGGTTTAGCGAACCAATACGCTTACACAAATCTGAAAAGGCATCATCATTTAAGCCTGAAATATTTAATTTAGGACATCCTGCCTTTATATATTCCACCTGACTTTCCAGTGATCGCAGTTTTCCGATTTTAACAGCATGATTCCAAATAATACTTCCAGGATATATTTGCACTGTTGTAAGAACAATATTGTATTCTGGGTGTGACATCCACCATGTAATAGTATTTTCAGCAGTTTCTTTCGTTTCAGCAGGATCTCCAAAAATTAATACTCCAGGAGCAGACAACCCTATTTCATATGCATTTTTTAATGCCATTTCAACTTCAGCAAATGTAACATGCTTATTCATGCTTTTTAAAATAGAGTCGTTAACATTTTCAATTCCGAATAAAGCCTGTGCACAACCACTTTCTTTCATTAATTTAAGATTTTCAATAGTTGCATATTGCACTCTTGTTTCGACCCACCATTTTAAATGATATTTTTTTATGCGGTTACAGAAATCAATAAGGCGTTTTTGATTTCCCCCAAATAATTCATCAAGAATTAACACACTTTCAATTTGATATTTGTCTATTAACCATTCTAATTCCGCAAAAACACTATCTAAACTTCTGGTTCGGTATTTATCTCCTTGAGGATGAAAACAGAAAGTACAATTGTACGGGCATCCACGACTTGTGATAAGAACAGCAGATCTTTTATTATAAATACCGTAATTTACTGGGGAGTATTTCAAAGTAGACTCAAAATCAAAGCCCTCATAATCTGGATATGGAAGCTTATCTAAGTCTTCGATAGGTTTTCTTCGTTCATTTTCAATTACTATGCCATTTTCATTGCGAAATATAATGCCTTTAACATTAGAAAGAGATGTTCCTTTTTGAAGTGTATCAATCAAATCACATATTGTGTACTCACCTTCTCCAATCATTCCTATATCAATTAATGGGATAGCTGTCATGGCAACTAATGGAGCACTTGTAATGTACCCACCTCCAACCATGGTAATGATATGGGGATTATGTGATTTGGCAATTGTTATAATATCCCTTATTGAATGATACTGAATAGTTAAACCACCGGTTGCAATTATATCGATGTTATATTGATCAATCATATTACAAATAACAGACTTTATATCTTCCACAGTATTTAAATTTTTTGTATATACATTGCAGGTTTTGTGTTGTTTCAATGCACTTGAAACATACGCTATTCCAGTAGGAAATACATACCACTCATCTAATGCAGATACTGTTTTGGGCATTAAAAACAAAACATTCATCTGTTACCTCCTCAATTTATGTATTTCGAAACTTTACTTAGACTATATTTGACTAAATTATATCATAAGATACCTTTTGTTTCCAGAGAGTAACATCATATCTGACAAAATAATCATAATTCCTACGAAATAAATAATAATGAAAAAAATATATTCATCAATCCAGATAATCCTTCAGTTTCCTACTGCGGTGCAGACAACAGGGTATCCGAAGTACTTTGTCTTCAATCATTCGTGCTCTGTCCCTCGACATTCCCATTTTATCGGCAACTTCCTGTAAAGTCATTGGAGTCCCGGTTAGAATTCCATATCGCATAAGAAGAAGTTTCTGTTCCAAAACAGTACAGTTTTTTTGTTTCATGCGCTGAAAGATTTTTTTTGCAAACAGTCGATCTCCCATAAAGCCAATGTCTGGCATGTTTTCTAACTGGGTGCCATACGCATCATACAAAATCCGCTGAATTTCCGGATCTAACTCTTTTACAGAGTTTTGGAGATCTAAACGATCAATAATGTCATCTTCAAATGATACTGTTTCTTCAAACATATAAAATGCCTCCCTTTTTCTTTTATTGTAAGGAGCTTGTCAAGGACAAATCAGTTTTCTGGTCTGGAAAAAGAGTTATTATAAGCAGTACTACTTGCCTTCCACAGAAGTTCTATGGATACTTGTGTATATTGTGCGTTAAGAAATCTATTACAGATTTGCAACAACCCTCTTTTTACAGCTAAGAATTTTTCTTCCTGCCCTCTTTCGATAGGTCTGTTCCAGTTTTGCACATGACACCATATCAGGACACAAAACTCAACTCGGCATGTTTTCTTACGGCTTATCGTTCCCTGCATCCACCGTCTGATATTCTTGGGGTAACAACTATGAACAATTTTTCTTTCAGATGGATATAGTGGAGAAGATACAGGTTCATAATCAGACGGCTGTATTCCGAATAAGTCTGCATTTTGTCTGATTAAAGAATAAAACATATCTGCACTTTCATTTCTCAAAATGGCATATTCCGGAGTGGCAGAAAGTATATCAGCAGGACCTTCCGCGAAAATATTCCATTTTTTCTCCTGACTTGGAAAAAGACTGGATATACAGGTAAATACCTGATTTACGAATTCTGTATAAGCTTTCATATATTTTTTTCTCCCATGAAAAAAGGCATGCCATTACCGACATGCCTGTATTTCGTATTCAGAAAGGACGGTTCCACTGTACAGGAGTTTGGCATCATTTTCTTCTGAACAGACTGTTACCGATTTCACTTACTCCGGCAGGAATGGTGATTTCCGTAATCGGATTGCTGTTGTTTCAACTCACAGTCGGTATTTTAAGGAGTCTGACACGTCGGTCTGTTACCAACAGTACTTGTCCTCATGTCAGCGTGAGATACCGATTTCTCTCCGCCCACCGCTGCCGTTAAGGTTCTTTTACAATTCATCCCACTGCCTGCGCTTCGTTTAGAGGCAAGGGATTTCTTGCTTTTCTACAAACCGTCCTCCTTTCTAAAGCGATTGCATTATTAATATGCAATATTTTAGAAATACGGACGATTTTTATAAGAAAAGTTCATTTGTTAAATCTTCATAATGTATGACATGGAAAAAGTATAACATATTTCAGGATATGTTTCCATCGGATCAGATGAAAAGTCAGTAAAGTCTAAGACAGAAAAAAGCCCTGCCAAATGGCAAGGCTAAAATTAAGATCTGAATGATCTACACGGACAGAGTCAGCATTACCAGTAAGTTCTTTCATATGCCTGCCTCACATTATACAAATAAGAATCACTTTTATTGTTCAAACAATCCTCTGATGCTTTTATAGCATTGTAAGTTTGAGGACGCTGCTTTTTCAATCCATCCGGGTTTATGCAGAATTCCCTATAAGACTCTGCAAAATACTCAGAACTATTTTGGGTATTATATACACGATTAGCAGAAGTCATCTTTGATTTCTCTTTTTCATAAATTGCTTTAAATTCCGCTGTTTTATCTCTGCTTCCACTGATCCATGCAAGGAAATGTCCAAGTTCATGGTAAATAACTGTTCCCAAAAAATTTTTCAGATAAATTTTACGTTCTTTTGCCGTAAAATATCCGCTATAAGAAGCGGAACTTTTTTGTTCAAGTTTGAATCCCAGATATTCAAACGCATGCAGAACACAGGTGTTTGCTTTTGGTGCTAAGGTACGAATCGTTACTGGTGTTGGTTTTGGAACTACCGTGATTTTTTTCTGGACTTTTACGGTTGATCCATCTGTTGCTGTAGCAGTAATGATGGCGGTTCCAACACTCTTTCCTGTTACCAATCCTTTCGAAGAAACTGTGGCGATTTTTCCATTGCTGCTGCTCCATTTCAAAGTCTTATTTGTGGCATTAGAAGGTGTTATAGTAACGCTAAGCTGAACAGAACTATCTTTTTTCATAGACGAGGCTCCATTTATTTTTAAGTTTTTTACTTTTATTGCGTTGATTTTAATTGTGCACCGGTATTTTGAAGTTCCGGTATTGGCTGTAATCGTTACCGTCCCGGGTGATTTCGCTGCTACAAGGCCTTTACCAGATACTGTCGCAATTTTTTTATTGCTACTGGACCAGGTGACTTTTTTCTTATTATTTTTAAGAGCCAGCTGCAATGTCTGTTTTACATTTAATATCGCAGTCTTTTTATTCAAAGTTGGAGCGGCAGCCGCTTCTACAGAAAATACTGCAGTGTTGAACACCGGTAATGGCAGAATACCTGTCATAGATATGGATAGTATTGCTGCAAATAATAAAAGTTTCAATTTTTTGTACATAATCTGATCTCCTTTTCGATTTTTCTTTTAATATGTCAGTTTTATGTACAAAAAGAAAAAATCCGGAAGCTTCTGCTCCCAGATCAAGACTTTCTAAACTGTTGACGTGATAATATCAGTTGCTCTGTAAAACATAACTGCGTTTATTTGAATGGCATCTTGTGGCTGCTGACCTTCATCCTGCGTCCATATACCAATTGATCTGAAAAAGTACTTCAGATAGCTATATGCTTCTCTTTCGCTTTCGGCATATGAGAAATATATATGTTTTATCATCTTTTCTTCCTTATCACTTCTGATAAAGTATCATCTCTGTTTCATAGAATAATCCAGGGACTTTGCCCCGGACTATCAGTTTTTCCTAATTTTTGACTATTTTTTCGATTTTCAGAATATAATACTCTTTCCCTTTTTCAGCGCCCCACTCTTTCTTTCCTTCTCCCATGTCAAGGGAGCATTCGGCAACAAATGAAGGAGAATCCTTCCGATAGCCGTTTCGGAACAGGATTTCTTGTCTGCTGCATCCTGGCATTGTAAATCCAGAATTTGGGCACATCATAAATAATTTCTTAAATCGGCTGGTATAATATGGCTTGATTTCTCGATACTCTTCCTTCTTTTCACCAGATAAGATCATATCAAACCATTTTTTCTTTATCGGTAGAATAAGCATTAGTGTGATCATTTCCCTTCTCTTTTTAGAAACCATTCCAAATTTTTTTTCCTTTATATGAATAATATTCTGCATCGTTACATTCTTCTGGCAGCAGGTCCCGGATTCGTTTCCGGCTGCGACTGATAAACACTTTGCTATTTGGAACTCCGATACGGCTGTCCGGTACTCCATGTTCCAGCTTTTCATCAATATCAAGGATTACCTGATAGTCCTTTTGACAGCTATGTCTACATTCAACAAAAAAATAATTGGAATGGAACGTGCAAAACAGGCAGGCACTTCCTTTGGTTTCTATCCCCCAGTGTTCTTTCACATAGGCGTAATTGTCGGCTCTGGTTAGTCCCATTTCCACCATAGGGAATTTATTTACAAACAGTTTGCGCTTGCTATTAAAGATCCTTTGCTGCTCTTCATAGGTGAACCCAATGTGCATCTCATGAGCCTGGATGTCTTCCGGTTTGGTTCTCTGTCCTTTCCGGTAACCCAGGAGGTTCCAACGGACAAAATTCTGCATCTGGACAATTTTATAGTCAATAGTACAGTGACGAGTCATCTTTCCCTTCTTGCCATTTTCATCGAGACTCCAGAATGGTATAATACATACCCTTGCAATACCATAATTTGTCAAGTAATCATCTTTCAGGTTTTCATCTTTCAGCACGTAAAATGGAATACCGGCTTCTTTACAGCACATGGCGATGAAGTCCACCTGCCGGTACACCCATTCACGTTCCCCACCAAGATTGCAAAACAATATGGCATCATATATTGGAACCAATGGATAAATATCTTCTTTACTCATTGCCTTTTCACAGCTCATCAATGCCAATGCGGTGCTTTGCTGGCCTGCGCCGCAGGAAAGTATTTTCATAGAATCATCCCTTTATATTTTTCTGATTCTAATATGTCATTTTAGCTTGTGAACTCACCCCTGCCTACACTTGTGTTTAGAGTCGGGGGCTTCAGCCTTGCGGCTTTCCTTTCCTGCGTTTCCGGGTGACCTTTTCAGGGATGGCTGCGACCATCCGCCCCGTAGTCAGACAGGCTATCCCCGGTGTTCCACCGGTTCTGTATTGTTACGCGGCCTGGAAGACGTAGCCTTCCGGCAGCGTTTCGATTTTATCTTCATCCAGGTATCCGCGGAAGATGCGGAGCGCTTCCTCCCGGATATTGACTGCCGCATTTTCGTCCCGGTCCATGGCGGAGCCGCACTCCGGACATATATAAGCCCGGTCAGACAATGCCAGTTCCCGGTGGATATGCCCGCAGGCGCTGCAGGTCTTCGAGGACGGGAACCACCGGTCTACCCTTATGAGGAGTGTGCCACACTTCCTGCAGGCCTCTTCCAGATACAGGAGGAAATTCCCCCAGCCGTTATCGGAAACCGATTTCCCAAACCGGAGGGACCGGCGGATGGCTGCCATGTCCAGGTCCTCTACCCCGATGATGTCATAAGATTCTGCCAGCCTTGCCGCCATCTGGTGCAGGAAGTCACAGCGCTGATGCTTGGCTTTTGCATGCAGCTTTGCAATCTTCCGGCACTGCCGCCTGTAATTGGCAGAATCCTTTTCCATCTTTGACAGACGCCGCTGTTCCCGTGCAATCTTTTTTTCCAGCTTCCGGTACACTTTCCGGAAGCTTACAGTCACACCGTTTACTTCGTAGGAAGGCAGGCCCCCGTTGGAATCCCGGTACAGCTCCGGGAGCGACATGTCCAGGCCGACGGCCCGGATCTCTTTTTCCGGCTTATGGAAGCATTCCGGCAGGGAGTCCTTTTTCCCATAGGCATACACCAGGGAAAAATACCACTTCCCGTCCGGTTCCTGCGTAACCGTCACGTTTTTCAGAATGCCGCCTTCCTGGATTTCCCGGTGCATGGCAAGGCGTACCATCCCTGTGACTTTTGGCAGTTTCAGTTTCCCGTCTTCCAGACGGATGCTGTTTCCCTGGGCGTTGGTTTTATAAGAAGCAGACGCGAGTCCTTTCTTCTTGAAGCGTGGCTTTCCTTTTTCACCGGAAAGGCCCTCGCTGAAAGCCTGTTCCACGTTCAGCTGGACATTGCACAGGGCAAGGGAGTCACAACCGTTCAGCCAGGACAGTTCCGGGATATCCTTATAGTCGGCCGGTGTATTCTTCAAGACTGCCCCCATTTCACGGTAAAAATCCCGGCGGTCCGCGAGCATCCGGTTTCATAGGAAACGGCAGCACCCGATGAACCCGGTCATTTCAGCTGCCTGTACCTTATCCGGGTAGCCACGAAAGCGTTAAGCCTGGTATTGGTACTCCACTGACGGATCCTTACGTGAAGCATTTTTCTTTTTGGTTTTTCCAGGAACAGGGAGACGTGTCTGGTACCGTACAGCATAAGATACCGGCGCTACAGTCTCCACAGCCTGCAGTGTCTGGTAGAGTTTCCATCCTTCTGTAACAGGCTCTGCCTGCTTTCCCTTCCGCGTCATATTGCCACCTCCTACGGACTCTATTTCTAATATGTCATTTCTGGGAAAAAACAGCTGACTTTTATAAGAAAAAAACATCCGGGTCACCTCATCAGGTTTCCCGAATGTTTTCATATCCATTTATTTTACTTTGATTTTCTTCACTGCACTTGCGTTGCATTTAACAATTTTCTTTCCGTTTTTACCGTATGGAACAACTTTGTAATAATATGTCTTTCCCTTCTTCACTTTACTATCCGTGTATTTCACCGTTTTTCCGGAAGAAATTGTCTTTATTCTGCTATATTTCCCTTTTGCACTGGATGCCCGGTATATATAGTACCCCGATGCGCCTGTGGTCTTTTTCCAATTTACTGTAACTTTTTTAGATTTTGTTTTCAATGAAACAGACGTTGTGAGTTTTCCTGAAATACCTTTTTTATTGTAGCTGCTAAATACTTTCTTTCCATTTACTGTTCGATAGGCTTTTATTGTGTAGGTATAGGTATTTCCCGCCTTTACACTTTTATCCGTATAAAAAGTACCGGTTACATATTTAATGGATTTCCATTTTCCTCCATTCATTTTACGGTAAACACAGTAGCCATTTGCTTTTGAAACTTTTCCCCAAGTGATTTTCAGGAAATTATATCCTGCAGTTACTTTTCCAAGTTTAGGTGCAGCTACCGTTACTTGGGCCTGGCTGGAATCATATACCACTTTGTCATAAGTGCCATTACCGTCGGTATCTTGTTTGACCGTTGTTTTATTTGAAGTCTGTTCGATTTGTGATGGTTTTCCACCCAGATCAACTTTTACTTTTTCTGTCTTGGATCCATCAACATTTTGAAACTGGACTTCTGCCTGCTTTGCACCATTGACATCTACCTTATTACCATTTCCCTTCTGTACAGTTACTGTTCCAGAGCCGGCTGTTCCAGTTACAGTTGCAGATGTAGAAGTATTGCTTGCTGTATACTGAGTCAGCGTTACAGAAAAATTCTTGCCAGAAGAAAGACTGTTGATATTTGTTTTCAGATCTGAATTATTCAAATTTGCAGATACAGAAGCCTTTACCAGGATGTCTGCTGAAACAGTTTTATTATTACTGGAAATCTGAATATCATTGCCTGAAACATGGCTTGTAATGCCAATTTCACCATCGGTATCTATCCAGTACAGGTTAGACGCAGAATTTCCAGTTCCATTATACTGATCTAACGGAATAATATTGCTGTCAGTAGCTCCCTTTAATGACTGAGTCCCTGTTTTGGTCTTTACAGATGCATTTGTGTTTTTTACAGATACCAAATAATTGTATGTATCAACCAGAATTCCATCTATACCGCTTGACATGGCATCTTTAAATTTTTTTCCAGAAGTAGTGTAAGTGATCTGGTTATTGCTTTTTCCCGTGCCCCAGTCAACAAATCTTCACAGAGTATTTCATCCAGATTTTTAAAGCTGCCATCGCCGTAAAAGGCAATTACCAGGTTGTTTATCACATTACTACCAAACCTGTAAAAAGAAACCAGGTTGTTTAACGCATCTGGTGGAATCTTGTCTCCTTTCTCCCAGTTTTGCACGGTGGTTGGAGCCACATTTAATTCTTCGGACAGCTTTTCCTGCGTCAGTCCAGTTCGGACCCTAAGTTGTTTTAATATATCGTTCATTTTGGCACCTCACTTTCTTTGATGAATCCAGTCTACTATGTCTTTCAGATTTCCACTACTGAAGGAATCTGGTTCAAAATAATGGATATTTTGTGGAAAATATTTGAGGATTTTGGAGTTTCCTCAAATAAATTGAAGAAATCTCAAAAATATTGGTATTCATGTTTTTAATATGTACGATCTGTAAGAAAACAGAAAAAATCCGCCCTTCCGGACGGAATATAATGCTAACGCTGCAGACAGGATTCGAATCTGCATACCCTTTCGGGCTGGCGGTTTTCAGGACCGCGGCTCCACCAGCTGAGCGACTGCAACCAAAAAATATAAACGAAGCGTGGAAGATTCGAACCTCCGGATCTTTTAGGATCTCCGGATTAGCAATCCGGTGCAATCGGCCACTCTGCCAACGCTTCTTAGCACTCCCGAAGAGATTCGAACTCTTGACACCACGGTTCGTAGCCGTGCGCTCTGTCCACTGAGCTACGGAAGTATGTTGTACATATATAATACAGTTAAGTCGGCAGGGTTGGATTCGAACCAACGATGTTTCCAGTGTGGCTGATTTACAGTCAGCTGCCTTCGCCGCTAGGCTACCTGTCGTGAATGGGACAGACAGGAATCGAACCTGTGACGCATGAATCTTCAGTCCATCGCTCTACCATCTGAGCTACCGTCCCATTTTTATTAAGAAACCTGTCTTACGATCAGGTCATCCATTTTTACATTCCAGAGATCAGACAGAATGATAAGATTATCCAGTGTCGGCATTGCCTGACCATTCTTCCATTTGCAGACTGCTGCAGCAGAAATGCCACATGCTTCCTGGACCTGCTTGATCGTCATTCCGGATTTTTTTATTATTTTTTTTATTCTTTTTCCTGTCTTTTCCATGTTTATCGTAACCATTCCTGAAATTCTCCTTAGATGTACCCGGTGGGACTTGAACCCACACTCGTAATGAACCGGAGCTTAAATCCGGTGCGTCTTCCAATTCCGCCACGGGCACAAAAAATGCCGCCTGCCATGAAAAACACAACAGACGGCTGAAAGATTTCTTTTAAAAGAGAAACTATCCATTTTGACCAGTGTTATTTATTTTCCCATGACGAATAAACCAAAATTTTTTTGAAAAACTTGATAACGAAAAGTATCGATATTCGCGTGAGAATAAATAACTCATCTGTCTCATGATATGGTTCTCCTTTCTGATTACTGTTTGTTTTCTTAATCTGCATATATCATATCGTATCTTAACTCAAAAAGCAATTCAACCTGTAGTTGATTTCTTTTTGAGTACTACGACACTCCTCCTCTACACTATATATCTACACAAGTAGAAATTTAATTCGGAGAGCAGCAATTTTTCTTCTGCCTTTTTCGTTTATCTTCTGCTGCCTGCTTTTTCAGCAGCCGGCATCCATTACAGTTGTTTCTGTTTTTGCAGGACCAGCATCCGTCTGTTTCCAAAGTCCACCACCACGGCGGCTGAGGTCGCATTTTTCTTTTGACTTTTCCCATTTTCTTATAATAAATCCTTGTCTATAATCTGGTAATTCGCCCGGTGTATGTACAGTGCTTTTCCGTCTACCATCAGTTTGGTCATCTTCGGCAGATCATCCGGAATTTCCCAGTAAACATCGTTTCCGAAAAAAGCTGCAATCGGCTGTCCGAGTTGGGATTTGATGACGACTACCCTTGATTTTCCGAAATCATTCTTGTACTGATTCAGAACCCTTGCCAGAACTGCTTTGTCAGTAATACCGTTTCCGCCAGTGCTGTTAATTTCATCCATGGAGAAATCCACTTCCGGTTCCAGTCCTTTCTGTACGAAAACACAGGTATCTCCACAGCTCTCGATTTCTTTCCCGTCAATAGTAATAGTAATTACGGAGGATAAATCATACCCGGTAACTGCCCTTCCATCACTGTCATAACTGGTTGTCTTAATTTTATTCCCGGTAATGCTAATTTTCTTTCCCGATGTTTTCAGTGTCTGGTTTCCGTAGTTGTCATACGTGTACACGGTATAATTGTTTCCAACCAGGGAACCATGGATGTCATTGATAATGGATCCAAACTTTGCACACCCTGTCAGCAGAAATACCAAGACTGCCGGCAGCAGGAGCATAACTATTCTTTTCTTCTTTTGCATTTTGTCCTTTCCGTGGATCAAAGCCACTCTTCCATTCCCACATACTTAAATAATGCCGGAATATCCTTTAAACGGAAGCTTTCCCATCATCCAGTAATAAACGGGCTTTCCTTTCCGATACAGGCATCAGCCGGCATCCGTTTAGCCCGACCACGAATAGACTCATGGCTGGTTCCTCCTTAAATTGTAGTGGCAGGTACACAAAAGTCCTGCCCTCCCATGCGGGAGTCATCGCCCTTCGACAAGGTTCCGGATACTTCCTGCTCCAGGTCAGTGTCTCCTTCTCCGGGGAAACATCCGTTGCCTGAACCCTGTTCCGGCTGGGGCACAACCGGGCCGGGTATTGATATCCGGGACATAGTGCTAATGGTATCCCTCACGTAAAGCGGGTTCCGTTGCACTGAGTCTAGTCAGCCTGCCCTTTCGGGTGTTATTGGCAACCTTGTATACTTTTCAACATGCTTGGTTATTCAATAGCCGAGAAGCTGACTATACCGACTCTTATAACATTCACAACTCTCACAGTCGTCATTCGTTACATAATACCTCATTGATGGAATCTTCCTGTTTATTCCGTTTGTTTTTACATATTGTCTGATTCATTTTCTTTCCACTATACGGAAATGAATAAACACAGTTCTGCTGCCGTTCACTTGGCTTGTAATTCGGATCCATTTTTCTTCCTCCAAAACTTTCTATTTTTGTTGTTAGTCAATTCTCTTTCTGACTGTTCTGCATGACTAAAATGAGCCTGGTAAATTTATGATTAGTTTTCGTTTATACAGGCTATTATTTTCTCGGTACAGTTCATACAGAAATCTTTTACACTAATTCCGACATATTGGGCATCCTGCTTCTGCTCTCTTATGGTTGAAGATACAGAGCCCCCAATACAGCCTGTTTTCTGTTCATGCGCTTTAACAGAATTTGTATGCCCGTTAATTGCTATTTTTGTATAGTTTTCGCCTTGGATGATTTCTTTCCCACACTTGTCACAAATCAATTTTCGCATCATATAACCTCCGCTGTTTATTTCTAATATGTCTTTTATTTTGGAAAATAGCGAATTTCCATAAGAAAAAGCCCTGCATAACGCAGAGCCTTTTCTCAGATGCTTTCTGACCTTTTCAAAATTACATCAACTGTTTCAAAATCGATTATATTTAGGTGGGCCAGTTTATTTCTGGCATCCCGAAAACGTTCCAGTTCCTGATATTCACTGGAATTATCAAGACGAATGGTTCCATTTCCAATTAAGTAAATCAACATGCCTATCTCCACTTCTTCTGGAGTAATCACTTTCTGACCGTAGGAATTACTAATCGGAAGGACTGTACGGATATTGTCATTATACTTTTTTATAAAATAGCTTCGATATTTTTCAATAACAGGAAATACATTTTTCAGCTGTGCTTCCCATACCAGGGTTTTCAGTTCTTCTGGTGTTTTGGAGTAAGTAAATTCTTCTCCATCACTCCGGTAGCTTTCAACGATAATCTGCTTCAGGGTTTCTTCCGGATCTTTTAAAAACTGGCTTCCTTTCCGGACACATTCCGCGCATAGCTCAATATCATCTTTACAGATAGATGCTGCCAGTTCGGCCAGGTATTGACACAGATATTCTTTGCAGGTACTGCTGTCACTGGCTGCCAGTGCACAAAATGCAAAACGATCATACGCATTTATATTTTGATTGAAAGCCAGTTTCCGTATTCCTTTTCTTGCCTTGGTGTTAAAAGAACCATCCCGAACTTCCAGAATGAAAATTGCCGGAGTTTTTTGCTTTACATTTTTATTATATTCAACAATAAAATCCAGCCACTCTTCACATTTATTCTGTGGAATATCATGTACCCAGATATACCGGTCATTTAAAACAATGTCTTCACACTGCCCAAGAAATTCAGCATATGTAATACCATACCGGTAAGACGCTCTTTTTTCTTTTTTGCAATATTTATTCAGAAGAAACAGCCCTACTTCCTCTTCCGGGCAGGCAACATATTCAAAGGCATTTTTGAAATTTTCCTGCTTGAGCTGGTCTTCCACTAACTCCAGAAGTGTGTTTCTCCACGGGACCTTTTCCGGCAGGGAGAGGATCATGCTTTTCCCCTCCACTGCACATGCTACAATGTCCTCCATAAATTTATGTGCCTTCGTTATATGGTTCCACCATACTTTATCCATTTCTGCCATGTCAGTCCTCCATGTATTTTTCAAGCTCGTCATCGATGTGATCTGGCGTACCCATCATCTGGCAGAAACTGTGGCGTGTAAAACGATAACATCCGTCTCCTGTATACTGTAAGACATTCAGTTCACGCATTTCTTCCATTAAGGCTGTCAGTTTCTCTTCATCCAGTGTAGTGATCTTTTTAACGGAAAAAGCATCTGCCAGCTGCATTAATTCCTGTGCATTACAGCCATTGGAAGATCTGTTTTCATGGTAATGGTAAGCTACCAGCAGTGCGATGATGTAATAATAATCATCGTCATCCACTTTCAATGTAATGGAGAATTTATCATAAATATCATCCTGTAAGGACTGCTCTGCCAGAACTTTTTTAATGTGCTCTTTCTTCACATAATATGGAGGAGTATCACTTTCCGAGTAGCCGGCATAATCCCGACGGATTGCTTCGATCATTTTTGTACAATACAGCTGGATCAAACCAGGGAAATAATTGGTGGTTCCAAAAATAGTCGAAATAAGGACTTCTGTTTCGTTATCTTTCGGAAAGCGGAAACCTAAGTAGGATAACGGAACTTCCAAAAGTTCACGTGCTTCCATTGACTTGAATGGTTTTACCGTGAGTGACTCCAGGTGCACCAGCCCGATATTATTTTTCAGTACCGTAGCCTGTTTAAACCTTACAATATTACGTAGTCCTGCTACAACAAACTTAAACCGGCCGGATCCCATACTCTGGATATCTTTCAGGGCATCAAACGGCTTATAGTTAATTGCTTCACAGCTTTCAATAAAGACATCTGCCTCATCAATCATAAGAAGAAAATATGGGATCGGTTCTTCTTCATCACGCAGGCGGTTTTTAATGTCTCTGGCCAAAACGTCCCAGTCTTCGGTTATATTCTCTTTTTTGATAATGCCTTCATCATACAGAGCCGCTGAAACAGCTTTTGCTGTTGCACGGTAATCTTTTTCACGTGCATCAACAATGATTGCACGGTCCCCGTTTTCATTCTGGTCAATATCCTTTTTGGCCATACGCAGCAATGCGGTTTTTCCAAGCTGACGGCCTCCATATACAAGGTTGACGCCCGTCGGAGACTCGATTTTTTCCAGTTCATATCTGCGTCCGATGAAAATCTCCTGTGGCATTACATCCGCTGATTTATTAATATACGGCTGATAAGAAGCAAACGGCATAATGATATACATCAGCATACGGTTTACTGCTGTTTCCGCATAATGCTTTGCAAGATAAAGGACTGCCACACGATCAAGGACTGCAAAAATTTTGCCGCTTAAATCAGTTTTTGTCTTTCTCGCAAGAATACGACGGTCTGCCAGGGATAATGCATAATCCAGCAGGACCAGAGTATTTTTTGCATTACCAATTTCCTTGAAAGTATCAATCAGCCTGGAAGCATCTGTTTTTCCAAACAGGCATACCACGCGGAATCCTTTTGTTTCTGCTTCTGAACCAAAAGCAGAAATTGGATGCTTATAATTGCTTTTCCTTCCATTTTGAGGACGCTTGAGCGTAATCAGATAGCCTTCGATTTTTCCCTGAAGACGAGGCTCTGCCTTTACAGTATCCGGGTCAAATCCAAGCGCATTCAGGAAAATCCGTAATGTATTTTCTCCAACGCCGGCTCCTTTGGGCCAGTTTTCCAACAACTTATTGGCACCTCTTGTATCCTTATTGCTTCGGAATGTAGAAATCAAAGATTTCAGCGTCGTTCCTGAATTTGCCGTTTTTCTGTAATTAATATCATATTCTTCCAGAAACTGCATCAGATAATCCGTCTGCTCGTGCTGCATGGAGTCTTCCGGATCCAGATCATTTCTGATCAGACGATTCAGAAGATCTTCTGCCGCTGCATAGTTCTGCTGCCGGATACGTTCCTTTATCTGTTCTACAACTCCTGAAATCATTTCATTACTTTCGTATTCCTTATTCTTTTCCAGATATACTGCCAGATCATTATTCAGTTCAGCTTCCCTTGTTTTTGCATCTTCATGGATTTTTTCCAGAAAGGCATCCAAAATCTGAGAGAAAAATCCGTAATTTGCAGTTTGTTCTGCCCATACAAACCAGGTCTCCATAATCTGGATAATAATTTCTTTCATGTTTACCCTGGAATTGTCTGTTTGTCCATAACTCTGGGCCAGTTCCAGATCTTCAATAAATTCTCTTCTTTTATTTTCCATGTCGCTTTTTGGATAGCCCATGGCTTCTTCTTTTTTAGAACGCTGTTCATCCAGATTTTCGAAAGGAATTTCCTGCTTTTCTACATATTGGAAGATCAGCTCAGCAGATCCATAGTTGTCTTCCTGTTTATAGATATCTTCAATGCGCTCTTCCCAGCTCTTTTCTTCCGCATCGCTTTCCTTACAGTGGCTGAGAATACGTTTTCTTACAGAAAATTCCGGAAGTTCCAGAACTTCATCCAGTACCGGTAAGAAGTTTTCATCCAGCAAGATCTTATTATTTTTCAGGAAATTCATATAAAAATACTTATAACTTCCCTCTTTATAATCTCCTTCTACTCTGGACCGAATTTCCAACAGTGTTTCCATAAGGACTCTTTTACCAGCCTGGATCTCAAGCATATCGGAAGCATTTATGGCAAGTTCATTTACGGATTCCTCAATATTTTCCAGAAGTGCTTTCCGGTTTCGTTTATACTCTCTAAACGCCGGGTCATCCTGCGTGGAAATGTTTGATTTGCACAAAAAAACATAAGTACATAAAACACTTACAATTTTCTGTACTTTTTTGAACAGGTTCATTCTAAGGCTGCTCATTAAGTCAGAAGTTTTCTTTACCAGACGCATATTCTGTGCTGCCCGGTTCCAATAATCATCCAAAATCCGGTTAATTTTGCCAGAATCTATATTCTCCTCACATATAGCCGCCTGATCCTTTACGTAATTGACAGCAAGGAATTCTTCCAGCATTTCCAGCATTTCCCTGTTATCCTCAATCACCATTTCCAGGAACTCACTAAGGTCACTCTTAGGACCGAGCAGCAGCTTAGAAGTTTCAATAAATCGTTTATGCGAAGCATTTTCCTTCAGGTTTCCTGCACTGTAATTATCGTAATAGCCTTTTGCTTCCCGTCTTGTCTTTTCCAGCCGTTCTTCCAGAAGAGCCTGTTCTTTTTCACGGTAATCTGCATAACGATCCATGCCTGTCTGGTATTCCGATTTGAATTTTTGCAGCATATAGACAATTTCTTCAACTGCATGAACATCACGCAATACTTCACTTCCAGATATCATGGACTGGAGCTGCGGAAGGGAATATTCATAGTTAAACTGGTCATAAAAATAATCTCTGAGAGCCGCTGCAATTACAAAGTAATCAGATACCGGTGTCTCCCCCTCATAAAACACACCAATAACGGTTTCAGAACTATAACTGCAGTCTGCCATAGGATCATTCAGTGCATAAGCTACCTGACGATATACCGGCTCATAGTAGGGAATTTCCTTTGACAGGGATTTCAGAAGGGCTGTTGCAGCATAGAATTTTCCTGATGCAAGCATCTTCTGATATTCTTCATTATACTTTTTCTTATCTGTTTCTGTAAAAACGCCACTATAAAAAGATGCAGATATGTGCTGCTTTTCTTCCTCATGTGTAATCACTTTTGGAATGTTACTTTTTTCATCCTGCAAATATTCAGCTGTTTTATCCTGCTGTAAATCAGCATCTATGGTTTCTCCGACTCCTTCTACTGTTTCATCTTTTGTTTCCGAATTTTCTTTCTCCGCTGGATTTTCAGTATCTGCATTCTCTTTTACCTGGCCAGGTTCGGAGCTGCTTTCTTCTGTTTTTTCATCTTCCACAGATTCTGGAATCGATTGTTCTGTTTCTGGAAGCTCTGTTACTTCCATGCTGACAGCTTCTGTTTCATCTTCTCCGGAGATCTGCGGTGTAAGAATGCTATCTTCCTCATTTTCTATGGATTCAAAATCTGTTTCCGTTGTATCATCTGATTTATCCCCGTCCTGTTCTTCTGTTTCAGTTCCATCAGGTGAACTGATTTCGAGCAATTGTTCAGAAGAAAGATCAAAGACTTCTTTCTCACTGTGCACACAATAGCCAATACGAATTTCAGGATCTACCTCTGTGCGCACCCATTCTGCTACATGAAGTGCCAATTCTCTGTCTGGTTCCATAACAATAATGTAGTCAGGCATAACATCTGCATGCAGTTTTTCCATCATTTCCTGTAAATCCAGAAACTCTTTCGCTTTTTCAGACACAATACTGAGATATTCAATCCTGAATTTTCCCAACACGTCCGTGAAGGATAAAAGGAAAGAATCATTCGCTAAAAGCATGGAGCGTTTCATGAATTCATATTCAGGATCTATCTGAATTGTTCGTGCGTAACAGTCACATAATAAGATTCGACTAATTGCAGCATTGGCAGTATCTTCGATTTCTGTTCTGTCACTCAGATCAATTCTTGAGATACTTCTCTTATGGTTCTGGATGAATGCAAGGGAATCTTTTGTTGCGAAAGCTTTTTCGCCTCTTGCAGAAAGTGTATAAAATTCTCCCATTCCATCTACAGAATATTTTTTCAAATATCCAAGCTGATACAGTTTGTCTGTAATAAGATTATAATAGCCGGCTTCCCTTCCCTGGTACAATGCAATAGATTCTTTCGAATATACGCATCCATTTATTATCTCAACCAGGCAATCCAATTTTTCTCTACAGGACTGTTTGGCAATATCATTTTTAAATTTGCTTACACCAAACTTATCAGACGCTTTCGGCATAGTCTCTACGTTCAGGCGCGCAGTCTGTTCTTCATAGCATACGGATGCTGGTTCCTTTATCCCAAGCTGTTCCCAGATATCAGATTCTTCTATATTTTCCGTCTCAAAATTATCTGCCTTTGTATCAACAGAATCTCTGGTTTCAGGTTCCTCTGGTTCTACAGAAACTTCCGGTTTTTTCACCGTTTCTGCTTCTCCCTGATCCTGTTTTTCTTCAGAATCTTCTTTTGTTTCTATCTTTTGAACTGATTCCTGAAACGCTTCCTCTGGAATCTGCTTTTTTTCTGATATTTTTTCTACCGATCGTAGTTCTTCCAAAGGTGCTGTCTCTTCTGCTGCTTCCTGTAATGTATTCTTTTCGTCACCCGTTTCCCTGTTTTTTTCCTGTAAACTTGATATTTTTCCACGTCCAATACCAGAAAAGATCTCCTCTTCGAAAAAATCTGTCAGCTGATACAGCAGTGCAAATTTTTTTCTCAGGTCTTTCTCTTCAAGTGTCTGTTTCAGCAGAATATATGGCTTCAGTTTTTCATCAAGTTCACGTTCTTCCATGGAATCCAGTTTAAGCAGCGCCAGCTGTGTTTTTCTTTCATCCAGCAGTTTTTCGATTTCTGCTTCTTCTGAATGCAGGGACATGAAGAATGTTACCGTTTCCAAATACTTGTTTTTCAGTTCCAGTTTCTTTTGATAGTCTTCCAGAAAGTTCTCCAATGCTGTTATTTGTTTTGGTACTTCCCCCAGTTTCAATTCTGCAAACTGCTCTTTAATATGATTTTGAAGCAAATTGATCTCACAAAGATTATCGGTAACTTTTTGTTCCAAATCTTCCGGAATAAATTCATCTTTATGGACAAATTCATTGATCTGAAAGATGTCTTTCCCTAATCCAGCGGTTAAATTATGTAGTTTTTCTACATCATTCCTTAGATGTTCTACAGAAGTTATCTTTTGCATTTCGACATTTTTCTCCTTCCGTTTAATAAGCATAATTATACTCTTGCCCGTAAATAGCGTCAACTCATCCTACACATTATGTCACATATTATTTGTTATTTCATAATAAAAATTGGTTAATTTGAATAATAAAAGGCCCTGCCCGAAAGCAGAACCTTAAATTTTTTCTGTTATTATATGACCAGACGTTCCGAATATCTTCGCTGATGAGTTTCCAAAACGTAGCTTGCACATTTTCTGATTTTTCAATATCAAAAATTCGGTACCATGATTTCGTTTTAAATGCTTCCCGCTCGTGCTGATTTATATTTGGATTATCATAATACCAGGCTAATTCTGCATCTGTTTCACACCAGGCAGAGTCATTCAGCTGGGCACAGGTCCATTTTTCTTCATCTGATAAAACAACTTTGCCATCAGCAATTTCCAGTTCGAGTAAAACCATCGGCTTTTTATATCCTCGGAATTCCGTCCACCGCAGATCCGGTCTTTCATTCCGTCCCCGCAGTTTGTACCACGCCCATACTGGATGGATAACCCCGGCTGGTGCAGGTCCGATTTTTTCTGCCATGTATGTTTCCAGCCAGGCGTAGGCTCGCTCAAATTGCTTGTCCTCCGTGCCATCCAGGAGCATATCGCATTTCGATGAATCACAGATATATTCGACGGTCTTAAGAAGTGTACTTTCGTATACCTCTTTTGGCATGGATGTCCATAATCTCTTTCGTTTTTCTCCTTTACTTTTAGCAGCACCATCATTCCTAAAGCCGATGGAATTATCAGCAACATGATTATCCATACACTCTGAAACAGTAGCCAGGAAAAAATTGAAAGAATACAAAAAACTGTTATTTTCACACAGGCGTCTGCTTTTATCTTCTGTTTTTTCAGCATTACAATGGAGAAAATCAATAGGATCAAAAATATAAGAAGCAGTAAAACAATCCCTGCTGCCAGCAAAAATACTACGACCCCAGTCATCCCTCCGAGCAATGCTGTAAGTGAGCCCGGAAACATAAAATATCCGCTTATATAGTCGCCGTTTCCTCCAGAATCAGTTGCCAAATTTATACCAGCAGCTGTGATTTCCCCGGCATATCTGCTAAGAAATATAGATCCGATTCCGGCACAGAGAAGAAATATCGTATAAATACCAATTAATATGGTAGAAATTAATGATCCAAGAGGGATTTTTTTATCATCCATAGCATCTTTCCCATCCTTTCCGGAGTTTATCTTATTTTATCATTTCTGGACTGTTCTGTACAACATCTAGCTGCTCTGCACGGCTGAATTTGGCAAGATCCAGTCTGGTCGCATTATAATTCTACATATTTTCTTTTTTCCGATTCATCGCAATATTCAGGTTTATCATCGAGGCAGCAATCCTCACAGCCTTTATAGTATCCGCATTCCTCACATGAGCAAGGTTCGTAGTCATATTCTGTATATTCGTCTGCAAGTGCATTCGGACAGCCGCCATTTACACAGGTAAAACCACAATAATTTGGACACCTCATTTAATATCCGCTAATAAAATCCCACTTATTCAGACATGATTACCTGCTTGCCTCTGTGTTATTTTTACGTACCGCCACTTTCTCCACAGCCTTCACCTCACGAAGCACATAATCCCTTCGCTTTTTGCTAAAAAGCAACCTCACAATCCGGTAACACCAATACGCCGGTATCAGCCACTTATGCTTTACCAACAGCGGATAATTCTCATACAGCTCCATTCCCGGAAATACTCTGTACCGATAGTAACTAAGCTTTGACAGATCCTTCTTTCCATCTGCTTTTTTCTGCTTCTCCATGCGGTTTGCGACCATGCGGTCAAAGGTTCCGTATACGCCGGAAGAAAGATAGTATTGAAGCATCTCCAATTCATCTGCAGATAACGACTGTTTAAAGGAAGCCTGATTATATGTCTGTTGTGGTGCAAATACTTTCCTGCATAATATACGGTTATGCTGCTCGAAATCATCAATTCCAAGCTTTTTACACTCTGTCTGGATATAATCAAAATCAAGTGTGGCTTCCTTTGCATTCAGATAGGCATAGAAATCCAATAAGGTACGCAAGCCTGTACCACTACCGCTGTAATGCTTGTAAGCGTGGCTTGTGATGTAAATGTAGAAATCCTCGTCACTCATATGATAGCCATATCCGGTGTTCTCTCCTTTACCGCCACATACATTGTTTACTGCATAATCTGCATCGCCTGTATGAACAATTTCATTCGGTATCAGACGCTCCTTGATATCACTATAATACTCCACCCAGCTCTCATCATGTCCCTTACCATAAAGCGAGCGATGCATCTCAAAGTTATAGACGGGCGGCTTCTGATAGACATCATGGTTACCCTTGCCTACGTACTCTGCCTCGTAGCCCTCGGAAATCATATGCTTCTCCACCCGCTCCCATGCGTCCTCGTCAAATAAAATATCATTGTCCGACATCTGCCGCATTCCAACTGATGGATAATAGTCCTTCAGTGTAATGCCCTTTAAAGGCAGATACCATATATGCTCGCTGTCCATCCATGCACACAGCTTTTTTCGCTCTGCGTCAAAGAGCAGCACCTTGCGGACTGCCTTTACCATGCGGTCTCTCCAGTATTCCGGTAAGGTTAATCCTGCCTTCTTTAAGGTTGTTCCCACAAGTGCATCTATAAAATGCCTTGCACTCATACGGAAAAGTGCTTTCCTGTTTTCTTCATTTGTGCGATAATGCTCCAGGCATTTCTCGTCCGGCTTGCTCTTAGTCGAATTATTTATTCCAATCGAAGCAAGGTAGAGCATGTCATACGCAATCCGATCTATGGAACTACTATCCGTATGTATGTCTTGTTTATGTATGTTATTTTTCGCATTCTTCTTTGCTGCTGTCTGCTCTGTGCCCTGTAGTCTCTGCATGCCCTCACCTTTCTCTTATCAATCACTGTTTTCCACTCTTTTGTTATTGCCGGACAATTTTCACAATCCAGCTTCTATAAAACACATCTGATTCACCGCTACTTTTCTTCTCCAAATGCAACCTGCCTGTCACACAGTTTAAGTGCAGCCGGACGGTGGGTTACAATGATCACTGTCTTATCCGTCATGCTGCGAAGATTCCAAAGCACCGCTTCTTCCGTCCCGGCATCCAGTGCACTTGTAGCTTCATCCAGAAGAAGTACCGGTCTGTCTGAATAAATTGCCCTTGCAATCGCAAGCCTCTGCATCTGTCCCTCGGATAGTCCCAAGCCACGCTCGCCAAGCAGCGTATCAATCCCATGCTCCAGCTCTGAGATAAAGCCATCCGCACAGGCAATCTGCAGAGCTCTGTGAATGCCTGCTTCATCTCCTGTCCTATTCTTATCTGAAAATGTAATGATATCCCGGATACTTCCGCTCATAAGCTGGTTGCCCTGCGGAACATAGGCAAACATAGAACGGTCACAGCCATACACTTCTCCGGCATCCACTGTATACAAGCCCATCATAAGCTTTAACACAGTACTCTTGCCACAGCCACTCGGACCGGTAAACGCCACAAACTCGCCCTTTCGTATCATAAGGCTGTAATCCTTTAATACGGTTGGCATAATCGTATCTCCCTCGGTAATGACCAGCGGAAGGTATGTAAAATCCACATGGGACAAGCCGAAGGTGCTGTTATCCGGAATAGATCTTGATCTCTCGTCGCTCATCCTTGCCTTGGCACATACCTCTTCCCAGGCACGCACCTTATCCTTTTCATACGCCTCAATCTCCATCAGCCGCTCCGCACTGGCAATCATCGCAAAATATTTCGGCAGATATCCGGTGATATTGGCAAACGGATTCTGAATCTGGCTGATGAGCTGCAACATTGCCATAAAGGTTCCGTAACTCATTGTGCCATTATAGATGCCAAACGCTCCATAGACCGCACCCAGCACATAGGCTCCGTTCATCACTGCTCCAAATCCTACGTTGCAGACATTGGAAAAATGATTCTTACGCATACGAGCACGCTTATGCTCCTCCATGCACTCGCCCGCCTGTGAAAGACTGTCTGCCTCCCTGCCAAATGCCTTGACAATCATCAGACTGCCAAGATGCTCCTGCAGGAATACACGCACCAGACCATCCTTTTCCTGCATCTGCTTATGCAGCTTCTTTAGCTGTCTACGAAAGATGTAGGTAAGAAGCACAAGAAAGATTCCTCCCGGTACAAGGATGTAGGCGAAACGTGGTTCCATGATCAGGATTACCACCAGTGCTCCTGCCATCTTTGTCACCATGCCGGCAACACCCGGAACAATCGTTGCAAGCCCTTCTGCCACCACAACCGTATCCGAGGTCAGGCGGTTCATCCATTCACCGGAATGTGTTGCTGTGACTGCACCGTAGTTGTGCGTAAGAAGTCCTGCAAACAGCCGTTTCTTAAAGGCATTCTCATACGTTGCCTTGGAAAATTCCTCCAGAAACCGAAGCAGCGCACGAAGTGCAATCTGTCCCACCACAAGAGCCGCAAACAGGAAGCAGTAGGTCAGCATCTTCGTTTTATCATGTGCCACAGCTCCGTCAATCAGTCCACGCAGTAGCAGGGCATAAAAAACACTGCTGATGCCAAGTACCATCTGCACCAGCAGCAGGAAAATGATATATAATCTGCTTTTGCCTGCAACCTCATTGATAAAGTGCGGGGCGGATCTACTATTTTTCATCATGAAACTTCCTTCTGTAATAACCTTTGATTTTATCCCGAAAATATAATACCGGTCTTCGTATAAAAAAGAAATCTACCCATATATGATAATATAACCTGTATGGAATTTCATCTACGGAATGCCACTTTCCGTGTCTGTAAAATCTAGTTACTATACCACGAATTTGTTCTGGATAAACATACTCCTTTTGCCAGCAATTATCACCATTTATAACATACATATTCTCTTTTTTATATAACACCCTATGAATAACTCCCTGCTCGTTATTTCTGATATACATAACCACATCATAACGAACCGGAGGCTGCTTAATTGCATGAATCTCAGCTATGCTGTCCGATTGGTATAACATTGGATTCATACTTATCCCTTTGGGTGCACTTAAATACATTCCATGTTTTTTTAGTTCTTCCAGTTGTGCTCGTCTCACATCATTCCTCCAACGCTCCAATTCCACGCAGCTTCTCCACAATCGACACCACATCCTTTTGCAGTACATCTTTCGGAGCATCGTACTTTTCATACATTGTCTCTACAATCTGCTCTTCGGTCGTATCTGTTTTCAGGCATTCCACGATAAATGCTGCTGTCTTATTGCTTCTGACAAGCCCTGCAAACGAGCTGGTCACATCAATCAAAACCTGCTCTCCTTCGCTGTCGTGTGTGATAAATGTATTCTTTAATCTCATGTTAAATATCCTCTCTGTTATTTTATTATCTGTTCATTCCTTCATAAGCCACTTTTGCAGCCTCTATATCCATGTTGCAGCCAAGCCGGTATATTGGCAGGGCGGTAAGCATCCGGTCGATCAGCGTCAGCGTCTTCTTCATTCCCTCTATGGTAAGGGAACGGTTCGTCTGCTGGACAATGAGCGGATATGCACTATGCGGTTCTACCGGTTCGATATGATTGATCGTATCCCTTGTCAATATGCAGATTCCCTTTAGTGGAACTTCGATATTCTTACTAAGCCTGTGTTTTCCGTCCCACGGTGTTCCATAGGCAGTCACACCGGAATCTGTGATGTGTAAAAGCGGTTTGTCATCATTTACCATGATGGCACGCTCCCCGAAATATTCTCTCCATAATCGTGTATGCGTGGACTTTCCGGTACCGCTCTTTGCTGTAAAAAGATAACCTTCCCTGTCCACTGCAACCACAGAGCCATGAAACAGCAATGTGTCACAGGATAGAAGGATGTCTGCAATCTTCCGGTAGACCGCAAGTGTCTCAAGGTATGCATCGGAAAACTGGCGGATGGGAATGCCTTCCTTTATATCCTCTCTGGCAGATTTCTCACGCTCAAAATCAATATCCGACTGGGATATCCCAATACGGTGACAAGGTGTTTCCATTCCAACATCTGCAAGCTTTGCCGCAACCGCATGGTCTACGATATAATCTTTACAATATTCTCTTATATAATCACAGACAGGGCAGATTTCAAAATACTGCCCTGCAAGTTTTATGATAAAGTTCTCCATAATAACCTCTAATGCTGTCTCTTTTTCTTCCAGAAGATGATGCCTGCCGCAAGAATTACTCCTGCAAGCACAGCCAGAAGCATTCCCGTATGGTCAGAAGCCGGAGCAGAATTCTCTTGCTTCTCCTGGTTTTCTTCTGACACTGTCTGGCTCTTCGTTTCCTCCTCAGCCCCAGTTTCTGTCTTTTCACTGTCTGAAATTTTGGTGTCTTCCGTTTGATCAGAAGTGCCCTTGAAAGACTCCTGACTCGTTTCCATGTCGGTGGCGTTTTCCGTTGTTTTATCGGTCTCCTTGTCAGTTTCTTTTTTATTTTTCTCGTCGATTTCGTTTTCCTTCTTGTTCTTCTGTTCCGTTTCTTTATCGTTTTTTTCGTCGATCTCCCAGGTATATTCTCCGATTCCAGATGCATCTTTGTTTCCCTTATTGGTATCGGAAGAAAGAGTATTTTGTTTCTCCTGGTTGTCTGTCTGGTTGGATTTACCAGAAGAAATATTTGCTTCTGTCTGAATGGATCCATTTGACGGAGTTTGCGCTTCTGTTTGCTCTGCCTTTTCTGACGATGAAGACTTGTCTTCCGAAGGCTCCTTCTTCTGGTTGCGATATTCAATGGTCACTCCGCTGCCTGCCAGAATCTCAACTCCTACCGTATCACTGATGATGGTTTTTAAAGACGAGGCACCGGTAAAAGAATCTCCATACACCATGACAACGGTATCCGGTACGGTGATGGTTTCAATGGTATCGCAGCCGTCAAAAGCACCGGACTCAATTTCCAATACCGGCCTTCCGGACATGACAGAAGGAATTTCCACATCCGTTTCTCTTCCAAGATACCCGCAAATTGATACATACCCATTGTGGCTGTGGTAATAAAAATGCCCGAAGGAATATCTGGTGGTATCTTCATTGGCATAAACAGGTAAAGAAATGCATGCAAGCAATAGCAGCAGGGTCACGATACTGGATCTTATTCTTCTTATGCTCATGGTATTTTCCTTTCATTATACAGAGGCGGGATTTCTCCCGCCTCTGTAAAAGCATTGTACATGTGTTAGATTAAATATTATGATGCCAGGGGACAAAAGACCTACTGTATGTCGATACCACCATCATCAACTCCAGAAGAAGTAATCACATCCTCGGTTTCAAACTCAATGATTTCGCATACTGGTGTTTCGTATTTTTCTTTCATAAAAATTATCTCCTTTTCTTTTTTTTATAAGATATCAAAGTCAGCTTCTTTCACATAGATACACATCATATTTTTGCATGAAACTCTGTCTGACTCAAAACCTTACTATTTTTAATCGTTATCTGAACTATTGTTCACTGTTTCTGATATCATCTCCCCATAAATCGTATTCACATTTCCTTCTGCATCAGTATAAACAAGATATGCCCGAACATACCAGGTTTCTCCTTCCTGTGCATTTCCCTTGCTTAACGTACATCGATATGAGTTTCCATTCCACGCATTACCTAATACATATTTTGCTGTTGAATCATTAAATCCATCACCACTTGTACCGATCTCTTCATTGTTCGTCGCAATCATACCTGCCTTATTGATGGTACAGCCTTTTGGTACGGTACTCATAGATACAAAAATGATTTTTTTCTTACCTGTCTCTGCATCCGTATCTACATAATGCTCAACAATCGCAGTGGTTCCTTGGGCTTCTACCGCATCCGTATCCTCCACATAAATGGCCCGCAAGATCATACCATTCATATACTCTGCCGCAAAGAACTGGTAAGTCTGGTTATAGCTTAAAACATTTCCGCTATAGTCTTCCCAGTGACTGAACTTCAAGCCCTTGCTTGGTTTATTTGCAACGGCGGTTACCACTTCATTTTGCATGTAATCTCCCGTTCCGCTACCATCTTCAACCTCAATATGATACGTCGCTTCTTTCAGTTCATATGCTGGTAAGATCTTGATCATCTTAGCATCTGAAGCAAAGGCTCTTTCCAGTGCCGCTGCCGGTGTATCCTTTTCGGCATCGTAAGTACCATCCCCATCATAATCCCAGCCAAGCACTGTATAACCATACCGGAATGGAAGATCCGGTTCTGGAACAGAAGCATCTTTGGCATACTGATCTCGTGCAATGATCTGTCCATAGTAGGATTCAAATATGATGGTTGCTTTGTCTGCCGCTATGGTATTAAATACAGCAGATATGGTTTCCTGACCAGTTACGGTAAAAGTATAACGCCGCTCTCTGCTGACTACCATTCCTATGCTGTTTTTCCAGTAATCAAAGTCACTGTCGCTGCATTCCACCGTTACCTGGCTTCCCAGAAGATAAGCTGCTGTAATCTCTGTCGTTTTGCTGTCACCATTGACGGTGAAGCTCTTTCCTCCGTTAATCGTAAGCTTTGCACTGCCTACGGGCTTGTATACCACCACCAGATCCCGGTCTCCTTCTGCTGAAAACTTGTAGGTTCTGCTGGTACACAGGTTTTCGCCGGTGTAATACGGGCTTTCTGCTGTATATTCATACCAGCCAAGGAAATTATAACCGGTAACGGCCGGAGCAGTAAGGGTAACTTCTGCATCCAGCGGATAGGTATCAAGTCCTGTCATATTTCCATTCAGTGTCTGACCTGCATCCGTAAACATCCGGCCGGTGATAATACTGCTTAACTGCTTGTTACAGATATCACATTTGCCATCGTTATCTGTGTCTGTATGCTCTGCATAAACCGGATCTGCTTTCGTGTTGGAATATACAACGTCCGGCTCTCCCGGATTTCCGGTACAGCCTTTGTAGGTTTCGTTTCGATAGACCTTATTCTCGCTGAATACAGGGTAGTCATCTCCGCCTTTTCCAAGCTTCTGACCCCAGACAGCACCGTCATAGGTAATCTGGTACATAATATCTTTATATTCCTTGTCAAGAAGATAAGCGATCTCACCGCTGGCGAACTGTTCTTTTGTTCTCTCTCCATCCGTATTATTAAAGGTTGTTCCCTCTGCCGCACAGCCAGCCAGATAGTAGCAGTTTACGATTTTTCCGTTACTATACTGTCCGCACACACCGCCGATAGAAGAGAATGCGTCGCTTTCACTGCCACTCACAACTCCTGTATTATAGCTGTTTACGATGGTTCCATTATCCACACTACCGCAGACACCGCCAACGTAATTGTAGATTCCGTTGACTGCTCCCGTATTGTAGCAGTTTACAATGATTGCTGAATATCCGATGCCACCGCCGATGCCGCCAATCGAACTGCCGGTTCCGCTGACTACTCCCGTGTTGATACAGGTCTGGATCGTACCACCGTTGTCTCCGCAGATACTGCCAACATAACTGTCTCCCTTGACGGTTCCTGCATTCCTGCAATTTTCAATCGAGGTAAGATAGGCACTCTGTCCGCACACACCTCCCACATTGGATCCCGCATTGAAATACGAATCCACAAGGTTCACATTGGAAATTCTGGCACACTTGTTATTTCCGTTATTATAATCAGATCCTATCGAGCCAAACAGACCAACAGACGCCTTATCCGGATTGTCGAGATAAAGGCCGCTGATCGTATGATTCTGACCGTCAAAGGTACCGGCATACTGGTTATTATAGTCAGATCCTATCGGTGTCCAGCTTCGCAGGCTGTCTGCGTTTTGGGCAAGCGTACCGTCTGGATTCAGCACATTCGAATTGACGGTGATATCCTTCGTCAGTACCGCATCCGCTAACCTATCCTGGTCAATGTAACCAAGCGTTCCATTGACCAGTCCGGCAAACCAGTAAAGCTGTCCGACATTGCCGATCTCGTAAATGCCTTTTGCATTCTTCACTGCCGGCTGATAGCCACCGCAGACGGTACAGAAGCCATTCGCATCAAATTCCTTATGGTTTGGCGTCTCGCTGAGCGGTTCGTTTGCATAGGTTTTCCCACTGCAATCCTGATAACCACAATAAACCTTTTTCGTACTGTCGAGAACCGGCCAGGAAGCTTCCCTGCTCAAATCCTGTCCCCAGGCAGATCCATCATAAGATTCACAGCCCTGACCCCATTGGTATGTATAACCCTGTGAAAGGAGATACGCTACTTCACTGCATGCAAACTGTTCTGCCGTCCTGCTCTCATTCGGACGATAGTCAGTGAAACTGGTTCCACTTGCCGCACAGCCGGCCAGATAATAGCTGTTATAGGTCTCCCCGTTAAAACTATACGCCACTCCGTCAGCATAATACGCCGTCTTTGCATGAATGATACCGATATTGTAACAGTTCGCAACTTTTTCATTATTGTATCCATTTACACCGCCGACATATTGGCTTCCGCTGACGGTACCTGTATTATAGCAGTTACGGATGATTCCGTTATTCTTTCCGCAGACCGCACCCACATAGTTCCTGCCGTTGAAATAGGAATCTGTGATTCCCACACCGGAAACCTGGAAATTCTCGGTTGTGTAACCAAATAAACCAACCGCATCGGCATTTGCATCATCAAAATACAGGCCGCTGATCGTATGGTTCTGACCATCAAAGGTACCGCTGTAACCATTTGCGGAATTCTCCTCTGTGCCGGTATTAGAGCCGACCGAAGTCCAGCTTCTGAGATTTTCTGCGTCAGCCTGAAGCGTGCCATCCGCATTCAGTACACCGGTATTCACTGTAATATCCGCCGTGAGGACTGCCTTTGCAGACAGATCCTGTGTAACATCCCCTGTGCATACCTCCTTATCACCGTTCACCAGTCCTGCAAACCAGTAGAGCTGTCCGGCATTGCCGATTTCATAGGTGGCATCTTCTCTCTGCCCGGCAGGCTGATATGTTCCACAGTCTCTGCAGAAACCATTCTCAAAGGAATGCGGTCCGTGGTCTTGCGCCATTTTCACAATCACCGCTACTTTAGCTGTATCCGCAAGATAATTTGCGCTTTCCTCCAGGGATACGGTGATCGTTGCCGTTCCGTGTCCGGTTATGGAAACGGTTCCGGTTTCTGATACCGTCAGCACATTGGCGTCACTGCTTTCATACTTCAGTGCTCCGTCGCCTTTTCTGGTCACTTCCAACTGAAAGTCCTCATCCCCCTGTCTCTTCTCTTTTACTTTGTCTACCGCAAGTTCTGCTGATGTACGCGCCACGGTAAACTCTGCTTTTGTTGTTCCCGCAAGTTCATAATTTGTATTGGGATCTGAAAGTGTGGCAGCTACCGTATAAGTACCAGCCTTTGTCGGTGGCTCTGTGCCGTCAATCTTTGTTCCATCATTTGCTGTACCTGTGTAGGTCAGCGTAACTTCCTGATTCTCACCGTCAATAGTCCCCTCAAGGACTGCTTCGGCCGGAGTGATCGTGCCTTCGTAGGTACCACCGTTTGGTGTAATGATTACCGTAATCTTTTTCTTTTCGATTCTGGCATTGACTGGTCTGGGCTCCATATTGTCGTGCGTATCATTTCCTATTATCTGATAGTAGACGACATAATCACCAGCATTTTTTGCTGTTGGAACTTCTTCAGACCATTTACCATCCGTACCAAGCTTATACTGTATAGTTCCGTCATTGGTAGCTCCCGCCTTTATAAGTGCCTGCTCAGCTTTGTTATAGGTAAGTATCTCAGCCTCCGGATGCTTAGTCAGTGTCGGAGCTGCCTTTATGACAGAAAACTCTGCACTGCCCTCACAGGTGGTGCCATCCTCCGTCTGGTAGCTTACCGTGACAGTATAATCACCAATATCGGTTGGTTTGCCTTGCAATGGCGTTCCAGCTTTAGAAGCGTACTGTTCAGAATAGCTATCTGCTTTGGCTTGTGGTGCTTCTGTTCCGTCCTCAAGCTTATAACTGATTTTATAATCCGTTCCATGGGGCACTTTTCCATTGGTGCCTACTGTGACAGTCAGAAACAGTTTTTCTATGAGGCTGCCGCCGTCCGTACTGCTGATATTATCCTCACCATTTATTGTGCCATTTACAACCCTTATGGTTCCTTTATTGGTTACGGTACCTTTCGTTGTATCAAGTGTACCTCTTAAATACAGCTGTCCACCTTTCTCAATTCCAATGGAACCGTTATTGGTCAGCGTAACACCTGCAGGAACGATAATGTCCTGACCATTCGCAATGGTAAATGTGGAGTCTGCAGGAATCTCCCAATTGCTGTCTGGTACCGGATTGCCGTATACGCTTCCATTTGCATTCTCGAAAACAATACCAGAAGAAAATACCTTTTCTCCTTCAACTTTAAACACAGAACTTGTATTCGCATTGCCGGCATAGATCACTGCATTTCCATTAAGTGTCAGGTTATTTGCCCTGATGGCAGCACCAGCACTACTCTGATTTCTTGCTTTTACGATACCACCTGAGATCGTAACGTTATTAGTATAATAGCCAATCGTACCATACCAAATGTTTGAATATGAATTCGTAGCATCAACCACGCCTCCAGAAATAAGAATGGAGCTGGCGTAAATACAATCATCTTGGGTTGCCCTGACAGTCACCTGCCCTCCACTGATCGTGACAGAACCACCATTTTCACCTGATGCACAAATAGAAGAGTTCATTTCACTGGTAACATTAACAGTTCCTCCCTCAATTGCAACGACAGCGTTTCCTTTTGTACGACCGGAATTTCCTATACCCTTGTATCCTGACTTAACAGTCACCTCGCCACCGGTGATCCTGATCGCAATATCTTCCTTCGGGTCTTTACCACTTCCGATTGCTGTAGAATAACCACTGTTGCCATGATCCTCAGCATATACTTTACCGCCGGTGATCGTAATCTCGGCACCCCCATAACTACCGCTTCCGATACCCGCACCATCCTCACCAGCTTTTGCATGGACTTCTCCTCCATTGATTTTGATGATGCTCTTACAAGAATATCCACCATCTTTATACTTCGAGACATAATATCCACCACCAATTCCGGCTGAACTTTTACCACCTGCTGCATTAATTATGCCACCGTTAATTTCGACTTCACCTCTGCCATATGCACCACCGCCAATTCCAGCTCCATATCCATAATCAGCACCTTTTGCAGTAACCTTTCCTCCATTGATGACAATTTTTCCAACCTTTGCATCAGCTGCTGTGGTCCTGCCACCGCCGATTCCAGCTCCATTACTATTGCCAACAGCCTCAATTATACCGCCATGGATGGTGATATTTCCATAGCTTCCATCATTGCCGCCGATACCTGCTTCGTCCCCGTAACCATTGGCCTTCACGGTTCCTGTTTCGCCACTCTGTCCATAAGTCGTCAGGCTGCTGCCGACCGGCACGTAAATTCCAGATTTAGCATCCAGAGTACAGCCATCCGTCAATATCAAATTTATATTTCCCTTAATTGCCAATCGGTTCGTCAGCTCAACATCCTTCAGAATCACATACTAGGCTTCACTGGCGCCTTCAGGCGTGGTAAGTTTTGTTGTTTCTTCTGCAACAGGTTTCGCAAATGCTTCGTGACTTGTTCCATCTGGCAACACATAGGTAATCAGACTTTCTGGTATTTCCGTAGTAATGTTGCCTTCGATCTTGCCATTTCCCTGCTGCTGCAGACAGCGGTCTTCCGTTCTGTACAAAATACCATTTTCTTGTATTTCAATGGTACCTGCATAAGTCAGTACAATTCCTCTTGGAATAAGCAGAGATTTTTTTGCTTCGATCATAAGTGTTTTTCCCTGCGGAACCGTAAAGCTTGTGCCGAGTGTAAGGGTGGCTGTTCCGTATAGTTTACCTGTGTTGCCGATAAAAGCGATGCCTCTGAAGTCATCTGTGTTCTTGATCGTGTCAGCAAAGATGACACCACTGTTATCAGATATTCCTTCTGCTTTATCGACGGTATTGGCATTTATAATTCCCCTGCTTATTTTGACGGTGCCAATTGAGCCGGCAGTAACTTCTCCGTTATTAACCGTAATATCACTGATGCTGTCACTAACCGTAACCTTTCCACTGTTTACGATCACCTTTCCGCTTCCACCTATGTTGGCAGCCTGCATCGTATGTGTACTGTCACTTGCAGTATAAATCTTCAGTGTGGCGCCTTCATTTACTGTGATACTGCCCGTTATGGTGCTGTCTTCGGTAAGAATCAGTGTCGTATCTCCATTGACCGTAAGAGAGGAAAGCGTTCCATCCAATAGGTAGTCACCGGAATTCAGAGTGTTATCAACAAGACAGTCATATTCAATTTTTTCCGTTTTCGTCGAACCATCTGCCTGTATGTAAGTTACAGATCGTTCCGCCATATGAATCGCATTGCCGGAAAGAGACGCACCTTCTTTCATGGAAAGCTTGCCGCTGACATTGATAGAACCCTGGTTCTTAATGCTGGCACAATTCTCAAAGGTAGAAATATTAGAATCGGCCGTGATGGTTCCATAATTTTCAATTACAGCATTCGCATATGTTTCGTCTCCGTTCCAACTAGTTTTACCATTGTACATGTTATGGTTAGCAGTCCATGTGGAATAGTTAACGAGTTTTCCTGCGTTGTATGCCATCGAACCGACAGTCACTGTTCCGTTATTCGTAAAAGTACCACGGTTGGTGAGTATGTCATTCACTGTGCAGGTTGCTCCCTGTGCATTTGTTGTCGTACCGATATTCTCGATATCCCTGACATTTATACTGTTATTGTTTTGTAAATTTCCGGAGTTTGTAATCTTGGCTTCATAACTGGTCTTACTTTCAAAACTGCCTTGATTGTCAACCTTGCCTTGATTATCAAACACCTCTACGTATACCGTGTGACCTGCATTGTTGGTAAAAGTAGCTTTCGTGCTATTGGTAATTTTTGAGTTCTTCCAGATACCATTATTGGTAGCCGTACCGTTATTTTCCAACGGGCCATCTCCGGTAATGTTTCCACTGTTTGTAAAGGTACCGTCGTTTACCATACGACTCCGGCCAATTATAAGATTAATCGTGCCCTGATTATCAAAATCTGCATTTTTACCGACTGTAAGGGTAGAATAATCTTCAGGGGAGTTGGAGGTATTATTAACAAGAATCGCTGCATTTTCTGTATTGCTCACTTTTCCGTTGAATACCACATCCCCGTTGTTCTGAAAAGTACCATGATTGGTAAAGGTTCCATTCTCCGTGAAGGATGAATTGTTGATAAGGGTTCCATTATTTATGATAGAAATACCGTCTTTCAGGCTACCCTCCAGTGTCAGGGTGACACCCTGATTGATCGTCAATGTGGCACTGCCATTCGGAGCTGAAAATATATATCCTTTCGGTACAGTAACATCCTCAATGAGAGCACTGTTTCCATAAATAGTGATCTCTTTATTTATATAGAAAATACCATTCCAATTCGATGAATTCCCACCTGTAATGGAATTTGTATAAATCGTGGCACTGCCTTTTCTTCCATTATAATTCGTATAAAACGACGCTCCGCCGCCGATACCAGGGCCGTATTGGCTCGTGGCTGTTACCGTACCACCGCAGATCGTGACACTGCCTCCGCTGCCGCCCTTAGCGCCTCCGATTGCTGCCGCGCCATCAAGAGTTGTTGTTGCCGTAATGCTACCGCCGAAAATATAAATATTACCGGCATTCGGCTGGTTCATATTGGTGCCCGTACTGGTTCCCGTCTGTACGCCGCCTATGGCTGCACCGTAGGCGGTACCAGCAATCAGTTTTCCGGTGTTTCCGGATTGGGCACAAACATACAGGTTATTGCCGGAGGATACCTTGATTCCTCTCTTTGCATTCAGGGTAGCCCCGTCTGCGAGAATCAAGTGTGCCGTACCGATAACTTCAATCAGTCCATCAATATTTACGTTGCCTTCAATTACATAGTATCGGTCACTGGAACTGTTCTCGCCCCATATTACCGTATCATTTTGATAAGATTGATTGGTTACTATTTCTGCAAGATGAGAAGTCTGTTTCCCGTTTTCATCCATATAAGAAACAGTTTTCGTCTCATATATGTCAGATATGGTCAGTGGCTCATTGGCGCCCTCCATGCCCATCAGTGCCATAACAGCCGCTGCCGCCTCATCGTAACGGTTGAAATCCAGCCGGGCAGTCTGTTCCTCTGTGAACATAGCCTTTGCCTCATCAATGGCATCCAGCTGTGCCATCACCTCTTCCAGATTCTCTTCTGTGATCCCTTTGGCATCCGGCAGGGCATGGATCAATTTTTGCACCTCTTCCACCGGATCCTGGGAGGAAGGGTCTGTCTCCGGTTCGGTCACAACCGGATCCTAGGAGGAGAAATCTGCTTCAGATTCTCCCTCGGTCTCCACTGGTGCAGGCTCCTGAGACGGCGCGTTCGTTTCTGCATCGGTCTCCGGCTCTATTACGGTAAAATCCTGGGATGGTGCATCGGTCTCCGGCTCCTCAGCCGAAAAAATTACTGCATCACCATTTGTATTTTCTGTTTCTGCAGCAAAGCCGTCTGTGAAGCTTTCTGCCCTCGCCGGAATCGGTGTCATACCAAACACCATGCAGGCACTCAAGAGTACTGCTGTTCCTCTTTTTATGCTCCTTATTCCTTTCATCATAGATTACCTCCTAGCCACAATTTTCATTGTAATCCGTGTTTTATAATTTCTGTATCTATTTTGCCTGTGTTATACAGAATCTTCTTTGTCACATATCAAACTGAATTTTACCACTTCATCTCGATTTTTTTCAAGATATTGTGTGACTATTTGTTCTTTTTTTTCTAAAAAAATGCCACTGCACCACTTTTTTTGTGATGAAATGACATTTTTTAGTCCATTTACGTAATTCGTCACAGCATTTATTTCTGCTTTAACAGGTAATTCTTCCATATTTGTGACAGCTCATCTTGTTTTTGTGCACAGTGTATCTCGTCCAAAGGGAATAACAGGCATCCGCAATGTCCCGGAAATGTCGGGAAACAGATAATCTTAAGTTCGGCATCTATCTCCGGACTGTATGCCATAATCTCAAGCTGTTCTCCATACAGTGTTGCCCGTTCATAAGTACACAGCCATTTATCGTCCATATTAGAGAAGATACTGCCGAAGCTATTACCGATGAGTCCACTTAGAGGTACTCTCTCCACCTCTGACAGTTTCTCATTGCCATAGCGGAATATCCAGTCCACTGCATGCCTGTCCTCATTGAATATCATCTCAATATCCGTAAAGGCAAACGGCATCTGATCAAAGCTCCGATAGAACGCATGATACTCTTCCGGCGTCTTTGGTGTATTCGGCATAGCAAATCCCTCAATCAATTTTTTCTGCTTTTCCTGCAGCTGGGCAAGGATTTCTTTTTTCCTGCGGGTTGCGTAGTTAATCTCTTCTCCATTGATAAGTGTCAGCGTATCTTCTAATGCATGGATTGCCATGATACACACCAGATAGGTACGATGCACTTTCAGAAAATATTCCCCGACCTGTGCCTCCATAGACTCTAAGGTACTTCTGGTCTTATACACGCTTCCGCTTTTCATATGGATATAACAATCATTCAACGATGCCTTGATATATAATATATCTGCGACATCAATCACCATAAGCTTATGGTCTGCCTTGATTTCTAGTGTTTTCTTAAACTGCATGATAACTGTTACTCCTTGTTTCTTACTGATCTGCTAATATTTTACTGTATTTTGGGTGTTATGGCAATGAGGAGTTTCGTCGATATTTGACATTTTTTGTTAAAATACATAATCTCTGGATTTATAATCATCTGTTAAATCATGGTACGTTTTTGATTTCTCCTATATTGATATCTTTCTTGATTTTCTTCTCGACACTTTTTTAGTTCATCAAGCTGAGTTAACATAAATCTTTTCAATAGCATCGTAAATATTTATTTCAACTCCAATTCCCTGTTCATCTTTATAATCAAAAAAAATAAAATAATTTGTATTCTACCAACGGAATGGTGGGGGATTTCAAGGGAGAGTCGGTTAGTTTACAGTCACGAAGATTCAACGTATATGCTTTTTCTTCATCTGCAGGATCTCAAGCAGCACTTCATATACTGCCATATTCTCCTTCACCACCAGGGCAAGACTCTCTTTTGCCTGGTTCAGAAGGTGAAAAAGACTTCGTACATTAGAATATTCTCCCGAAGAACACCTGGATCTGAGATATCCATTTTCATCGTAATAATATTGTTCATCCAGCAATACGACGATCTTCTCCTCAGGTCTCACCGCCTGGACACCAGGCTGCCCGGAAGCCTCTTCTGTCCGCTCCTTAAATCCCTGTCTCACAAGATCATGCAGAAGCTTTTCCGCCTCACCGTCATTGTTGGCATACATCACCACAATATGCGGATACCATCTGGAGCTTCTTTTTTCCGGCAGATGTACCATGTTCTGGATAAAAGAAGAAAGCTCCGCATTGGTACGGATCCGGTTTGTCAGATGGAATTTCTGAATTTCCGGCAGCTTTCCCAGTCTCTCCACAATACTTCGATCCAACTCCTCCGGTGATATCACATCTTCGGAATCACTGGAAAAGATCACAGGCCGGCGCTCACTCCAGGTAAGCAGAACAGACAATTTTTCCGGGGAAAGAAGATGTGATTCATCTACCAGAATACTGCTGTAGCAGCCAAGATCTGTTGACTCTCCCAGCTGATCATCTGCCAGAAAATCTATCCTCCTCAGACGCTCATGAAGAAGCCTCCATTCTTTTCCTCCTTCGCCGCAGTGAACGATACAGACTTTCTGACGCACAGACAGCCTCATTGCAATATCGTAGAGCAGCAGGGTTTTTCCTGTTCCGGGAAGACCACTGAACCAGAAATATCCATTTCTCTCTCCCCGGATTCTCTTCAGGATCTGCCGTTCGATATCCCTCTGCTGTGAAGTAAGGAAATACTCCTTTTTGAGAAAGCGTTCCGGTTCTGTCAGCGGAGAGATCAGGTACAGCTCTGCCTGAAACAGATCTTCAATATCACCACCATAATCCTGACCTTCTTTCTCCAGCGCAGTACAAAGCTTTTCCCAATCTCCATCCACGATGTGATCATGATTGGTCAGTCTTACCAGACGGTCTTCGCTGCTGATATAGGTATAGGATAGGATCGGTTTCCCAAAAACAGACAGATAATACCGGTTCTGGATCAGCTGTCTTCGAATAGCCTCATCCGATACACTGCCACTTTTCAGTTCAATATTCACGATCTGGTCATCTTTGATCTGAAGAAGATCGAACT
>OLNW01000477.1_pt1 | contig 47464 bp, 48 predicted proteins | sample 1672121 | NCBI WGS metagenome assembly OLNW01 (sample SAMEA3136648, study PRJEB25190) | human gut metagenome
AGAAATGCAAAATAAAAAATTAATGATGTATGAAAATGTGATTGGATTTAGTTCGACAATATTTTTCTTAATACTAATTTTTATTACATCATTTTTAGTGGAGAATAATATTGCTAAAATAGTGTTGTTTATATTAGCATTTGTTCTTTTAATAATAGGTGTTTCATTTGCATTAAAAATAGAAACAGAAACAGGCTATTATGAATGTCAAAAATGTCATCATAAATATGTACCAAAATATAGCCAAGTATATTTTGCAATGCATTCTGGAACTACACGATATATGAAATGTCCAAAATGTAACAAGAAAAGTTGGCAAAGAAAGTCTTTAAGTAAGTAAAAAATTACAATTTTTAGAGCAGATAATTAGTTGATAATTATCTGCTTTTATGATATAAAATATAAATAAAAGTAAAAAGAAAAAGAGGTGGAAGTTAATGTTATTAAAACAATTAAAGTACTTTGTATCAATAGTGGAAAAAGGGAATTTTACAGAAGCGGCAGAAGAAAACTATATATCACAATCAGCAATATCACAACAAATACAAAACTTAGAAAGTGAATTAGGATATAAATTATTAATTAGAGAAAAAAGAACATTTACTTTAACACTAGCTGGAAAATATATATACCATCAAAGTAAAAATATAATCCAAAATATTCTATAAGAATTTCTAGTAAAAATTTTGGGTTTGAAAATAATATAAAATCAGTACCATTATATGCAGCGTTTTTAATAAAATAAAAATATAAAAGTATGTAAAATGTTTTATAAATAGCAAATAAATGGAAAATTATAATTAAAAAAGGTATGATTTATATGAGAATATTAATTATTGGTGCTGGTGTGCTGGGCTCTAACTTGGCACATTGTATAAAAAAAGGCAATAATATAACTATTTTAGCAAGAAATAAAACCTATGAGAATTTAAAGAATAGAGTTTATACTTTTGGAAGAAGAATTTGAAAAACTAAAAGAAAAGTCACAACTTGAAACTAAAGTATATGATAAGCTAAAAGTAGAATTATTAAATTCTAAAGAAAAATAAATATTATTTTTAGTATGATTGGAGAAAAACTATGTCAGAGAAAGATAAAATGTTAGCAGGAGAATTGTATGATGCTAACTATGATAAAGAATTAATAGAAGATAGGTATAAAGCCAAAGATATTTGCTTTGAGTATAATAATTTAAAGCCATCAGATTTCGCAAACAAAGATAAAATAATAAAGAAATTATTTGCAAAAACAGGAGAACAAATAATAGTTGAGCAAAACTTTTGGTGTGATTATGGTTATAATATTTTTGTTGGAGAAAATTTCTATATGAATCATAATTGCACAATATTAGATGGTGCAAAAGTAGAGTTTGGAGATAATGTTTTTATAGCACCTAATTGTGGCTTTTACACAGCAGGTCACCCTTTAGATTATAAAATTAGAAATAAAGGGTTGGAATATGCGAAACCAATAAAAGTAGGAAATAATGTGTGGATAGGTGGAAATGTTAGTGTACTTCCAGGGGTGACTATTGGAGATAATGTTGTGATAGGCGCAGGAAGTGTGGTAAATAAGGATATTCCACCAAACAGCGTAGCAGTTGGAAATCCTTGCAAAGTTATAAAAGGAATATAATTTATAGAAAAACAAAAAGGAGAAAAGTATATGATACATAAAATGAAGTTAAATGAGAGCCCATTTGAAAGAATAAAAAATGGCACTAAAACAGTTGAATTTAGATTATATGATCCAAAAAGACAAATGATAAAGATAGGAGATAAAATAGAATTTTCTAAATTACCAGATTTACAAGAAAAAATATTGGTAGACGTTACTGATTTATATAGAGAAAACACATTTGAGAGATTATTTAGAAAATTATATTCTAATGAAGAAGAAATATTAGAAAAAACAAAATCAATGTATGACATATATTCGCCAGAAAGAGAAAAACAGTATGGAGTATTAGGAATTAAAATAGAAATAATATAAAATAATTTTGTTTATGGGAGAGAAAAAACATGCAAAAGTTTAATTTAATAGTTGTATTTAACAATAATAAGACAAATATTAGAATGGAGAGATATTAACGTGAAAATAAAAACAAGAAAAACAACAATTATTTTTATAATATTAAGTATAGTATTAATAGGAATAGGCTTTGCTGGGGGATTTTATACAAAAACATTAATGGATGAAGCGCAACTAATAAAAGAAAAAGAAAAACAAACTAGTTTAGCAGCATTAATGTCAAAAAATGAAATAAACCAATTAAAAGAAAAAATTGAAAAAGATGAAGCAGATTATGGAGATGATTACCAAAAATTTAGTACATACAATCCATATATATACAAAAAAGAGCCAGACAGAATTTATTTTAAATCTTCAAAAATAGGAGCTTTTTATGTATTTGATAAAGAAGATGAAAACTACAAACATTTACTAGAAGTTGTAGAAGATAGAATGTATTACTCAGTAATAGATGATTACAATTTAAATTGTTTTACACCGGATTCAATTAATACAATGATGACCTCAGAACAAAATTATGTCGTATTTGATTATAACAATGAAAACGTTTCAGAATCTGATTCGGATTACAATAAAGACATAATCTTCAAATTTTCAGAAAATACTAGATTATATAGGTTAGTTACTTATTTGTCATATTATAAAGAACCTATTCTAAAAAGCAACTTACCAAAAAAAGAATTTGCGGATAACACTACAATGAGTGGATATGCTTATATGACACTTGTAGATGGTAATTAGAAAGGAGATAAGTAGAAATTGATTAGATTATTTTTTATAAAAAATAAATTGAAAAATAAAAAACTAATAAACAATAATGATGAAAAAATACTAGAAAAATATAAAGCAATTGCGCAAAAAGAAAAACAAGAAGTAGTAAAAGAATTTAAAACAAACGTTGAAAAAGGATTGGCAAATAAAGAAGCAGAACAAAAATTAAAAGAAGATGGAGAAAATATTGTTGTAAAAGATGATAAACATTCATGGTTTTACTTTTTTATAAACTCATTTAAAGATAAATTTATTCTAATTTTAGTTGTTTTAGCAATAATAAATGAATTTGTTGGAGATGACACATTAGGTACAGTTATCATTCTGGCAATTGGATTTGTAAGTGCCATGATAAAATTCGCGCAAAATTATTCAACATATAAATTCAATAGAAAATTAAAAAGTGAAATGTTTTCAACAGCAACAGTTGTAAGGAATGGAAAAGAACAAACAATAAGAACGGAAAAAGTTGCAAAAGGTGATATTATTCATTTAAATGCAGGTTCAATTATCCCAGCTGATGTAATGATTTTAGAGAACAAAGACTTATTTTTAAATCAATCTGTTTTTACAGGAGAAAGTGCACCAATTGAAAAAACAGACAAATTTAATAATTCAAATGAAATATTTTCGCTTTCAAATATTTGCTTAATGGGAACAAGTGTAATAAGCGGAAATGCAACAGCTATAGTAATTAATACAGGTTTTTCTACATATTTAGGAAGTATGGGAAAACAAATTGACAATAAAAAAGAAACAACAAATTTTGAAAAAGGTATGAATGGAATTACAAAATTATTAATAAAATACATGATTGTAGTTTCAATAGCAGTATTTATTATTTATGCATTTATAAGAAAAGATGTATTAGAAGCAGTGCTATTTGCATTATCAGTAGCTGTTGGAATTACTCCAACAATGTTACCTATGATAGTAAATGTCAACTTAACTAAAGGAACCAAAACACTTGCTAAGAAAAAAACATTAGTAAAAAATATGCAGGCAATTCAAAACTTAGGAGCAATAGATGTTTTATGTACTGATAAAACTGGAACATTAACATTAGACAAAATAGTATTGCAAAAATATATAAATGTTGAAGGAAAAGAAGATTTATCTATATTAGAATATGCATTTCTAAACAGCTATTATAGTACTGGAATGAAAAATTTAGTAGATAAAGCAGTAATAGCATATGGAATTGAGCATAAGATAAAAGAACAAGTTATTGACTATGAAAAAATTGATGAGATTCCATTTGATTATATTAGAAAAAAAGTAAGTGTTGTAGTAAAACATGATAATCACTACAGAATAATCACTAAAGGAGCGCTTGAAGAGGTATTAAAAAGTTGCAATCAAGTGAAGATAAATGGAGAACATAAAGAACTAACTCAGGAAATGATAAAAAATATAAATGAAAACGCCGAAAAACTTTCAAAACAAGGAATGCAGGTAATTGCATTAGCATCAAAAAGAGAATACAGAGGTAAAGACATATTTAATGGCGATGATGAAAAAGAAATGACATTTATAGGATTTGTAGCATTTTTAGATCCACCTAAAAAAGAAGTAAAAAGTACAATAAAAAAATTGAAAGAATATGGAATAACAACAAAAATTTTAACAGGAGACAATCAATATGCCACTGAAAATATTTGCAACTTAGTAGGAATAGAAAATTCAGAAATACTATTAGGTACAGATATTGATAAAATGACAGATGATGAACTTGCTAAAAAGGTTGAAAAAGTAAATGTATTTGCTAGAATGAATCCTTTACAAAAAGAAAGAATAATAAAAATACTTAGAAAAAATGGACATGTAGTAGGATATATGGGAGATGGAGTAAATGATGCACCATCATTACATAATGCTGATGTTGGAATATGTGTAAACACAGCTACAGACATTGCTAAAGAAGCAAGTGATATTATATTGCTAGAAAAAAGTTTAACAGTAATATTTAATGGCGTAATAGAAGGAAGAAAAGTATATGGAAATATTATAAAATATATGAAAATGGCTTTAAGCTCAGACTTTGGAGATGTATTTAGTATATTTATTGCAAGTATTTTCTTACCATTTTTACCATTATTGCCAATTCAAATGTTAATTCAAGACTTTTTATATGATTTTTCTCAAATAGGAATACCATATGATAATGTAGATGAAGAATTTTTGATGAGACCAAGAAAATGGGATACTAAAGGATTAGGAACATTTATGAATGTAATGGGACCAGTAAGTTCAATAATAGATGTTTTAGCCTTTTTAGCGTTTTGGTTTATATTAGGATATAATGGAAATGTAAGTGAAAGTTATTTCCAAACAGCATGGTTTGTAGAATGCCTAATAAGTGAAACATTAATAATTCATTTTGTTCGTACTGCAAAAGTACCTTTTGTACAATCAAAGGCAAATCCTATATTAACTTGTTTAACAATGGTAACAATAATAGGAACGATACTTGCACCAATATTATTGCACAATATTGAATCATTCCATTTTGAAATAATGCCACCATTATATTACTTAATAGTAGCTGGATTGGCTATTTTATATGTAATTTTGGTTCAGATTGTAAAGAAGATATATATTAAAAAAGTTGGAAATTGGTTATAAAAAATTATAGTGCAATTTAGAAATAATAGATGAACTAGTAAATCTATTCAAAAAATTTAATAAATAAAAGAAAGGAAGATGTAAAATGAAAGAATTAGAAATAAAAATAAATGGAATGGTTTGTGGAGGTTGTGAAAACAGAGTTAAAACAGCATTATCAACAATTGAAGGAGTAGAAAGCGTAGAAGCAAATCATAATACTGGAATAGTAACAATAAAAGCAGAAAAAGATTTAGATATGGTTCAAATTAAAGAAAGAATAGTAGACCTTGGGTTTGAAATTGTAGAGGAATAATAATATGAAAAGTACAATATTAGCAATTGATGGAATGACTTGTAGTGCATGCTCAAATGGATTAGAAAAATACCTAAATAAACAAAATGGAATTTACGAAGCAAATGTAAACCTTGTAATGGCAAATGCTACAATAACATATGATGAGCAGATTCTAAATCAAGAAAAAATAGAAAAGTATGTAAAACAAGCAGGATTTAAAAGTTTAGGATTATTTAAAAAATTTGATATAGAAAAAAATAATAAAAAAGAAAAAAGAAAATTTATAATTTTCACAATATTAGCAATAATTACTATGTATATATCTATGGGACACATGATTGGACTACCAACTATAAATTTTTTAAATGCAGAATATAACCCTATAAATTATGCAGTTAGCTTGTTAGTTTTAACAATAGCTTTTTTCGGATATGGATATGATATACTAAAAAATGGATACAAAAATTTGATTCACAAAATACCAAATATGGATACACTTGTTGCAATAGGCGTTATAAGCAGTTTTATATATAGCTTATATGGAATGTATATGATAATAAAAGGTCATATGCATTACACAATGAGTTTATATTTTGAATCTACAGCAATAGTTATTTACTTTGTTAAACTTGGAAGATATATTGATGGAATAAGTAAAGATAAAACAAAAGACGCAATAAAAAAATTAGTTGAAATCACTCCAAATAAAGCAGTAATTGAAGTTGATGGAAAACAAAAAGAAGTAACCCTTGATGAAATAAAAAAGGGAGATATTGTAATTTCAAAAGCAGGAGACAAAATTGCGGTAGATGGTGAAATAATAGAAGGAAGAACGCATCTAGATGAATCATTTATTACAGGAGAAAGCAAACCTGCAACTAAAAATGTTGGAGATAAAGTAATTGCTGGAAGTTTGAACTATGATGGATTTATAAAATACAAAGCCGAGAAAATTGGAAAAGAATCAACAGTATCAGAAATAGTAAAATTGGTTGTTGAAGCAAGTAACACAAAAGCTCCAATAGCTAAAATTGCTGACCAAATCTCTGGGTATTTTGTTCCAGTAGTAATTATAATAGCTATAATAAGTTTTATTGCATATTTAATTTTAGGATATGATTTTGGAACAGCATTAAGCACATTTGTTACAGTATTAGTAGTTGCATGCCCATGTAGTTTAGGTTTAGCTACACCACTTGCAATAGTTATAAGTGAAGGAATATGTGCAAGCAATGGAATATTGGTAAAGAAAAGTGAAATATTGGAAAACGCCTCAAAAATCAACACTGTAGTATTTGATAAAACAGGAACATTAACATATGGAAAACTAAGAATTTCACAAATATACAATTATAGCAATTTATCAGAAAAAGAATTAATTAAAATTGCAGGAAGTATTGAAGAAACATCAACACATCCAATAGGAAAATCATTTGCAGAGTATATGCAAGAAAATAAAATTGCAAAACTAGAAGCAAAAAATATTGAAAATATTGCAGGATATGGATTAACTGGAGAAATTGATAATAAAAAAATAATATTAGGAAATAGAAAAATAATAGAAAAATTTTCTATTGAAAATAAGCATTTAGAAGATGAAAAAGTTTTAGCTAATAATGGCAACAGTATTATTTATGTTGCAAATGAAAAAGAAATTCTAGCATTAATAGGAGTAAATGACATTGTAAGAAAAAATGCCAAAGATGCTATAGGAAACTTAAAAAAACGTAATATTGAAACTATAATGTTAACAGGTGATAACAAAGAGACAGCAGAAAAGATAGGCAAAGAACTAGGAATAGATAAAGTAATTTCAAATGTTCTACCATCTCAAAAATCAGAAACGGTAAAGCAACTAAAAGAAAATGGAAATAAAGTTATGATGTGTGGTGATGGAATTAATGATAGCCCAGCACTAACAAATGCCGACATTGGTGTCAGTGTGAAAAGCGGAACTGACATTGCAATGGACTCAAGTGATGTTATTTTAACTAAAAATGATTTGGATTCAATATTAAAACTAATTAAAATTAGTGAGAAAACAATTAAAAACATAAAACAAAACCTATTTTGGGCATTTTTCTATAATTGCTTGATGATTCCTGTTGCTGTTGGAATATTAAAGCCAATTGGAATTTCTATAAATCCTATGATTGCCAGCTTAGCAATGGTGTTTAGTAGTTTCACAGTAATTTTAAATGCTTTAAGATTAAAAAACAAATGAAGATAATTCCTTAACTGTAAAAAATAGTTAAAAAGTCTACACAAAACAGAAAAAGTATGTTACAATATAAAATGAATTTTAGAAAACTAAACCAAAATACAATATAAAAAAATGAAGGAGGAATTAATCATGTCAGGACACTCAAAGTGGCACAACATACAAGCAAAGAAAGGGAAAGCAGATGCAGCAAGAGGAAAAATATTTACAAAATTAGGAAGAGAATTACTAATAGCAGTAAAAGAAGGTGGACCAGATCCAGCAGGAAACTCTAAACTAAAAAATGTTATAGCAAAATGTAAAGCAGCAAACATGCCAAATGACACAATAAACAACGCAATAAAAAAAGCATCAAGCAGTAACGAAAACTATGAAGAAATAACATATGAAGGATATGGACCAAATGGAGTTGCAGTAATCGTTGAAGCATCAACAGATAACAAAAATAGAACAGCAGCAGATGTAAGACATGTATTTGACAAAGCTGGAGGAAACTTAGGAACAACAGGTTGCGTATCATACATGTTTAACAAAAAAGGTGTAATTATAATCGAAAAAGAAACAGCAAACATGGATGAAGAAGAATTAATGATGTTAGCACTAGAAAGTGGAGCAGAAGATTTTGAATCATCTGAAGAAGTATATGAAATAACAACAGACCCAGCTGATTTTTCTACAGTTAGTGAAAAATTAGAAGAAGCAGGATTAAGCTTTTTAGAGGCAGAAGTACAAATGGTACCAACAACAACAGTAAAATTAGATGAAAAAGGCGTAGAAAAAATGGAAAGATTAATAGAACGCCTAGAAGAACTAGATGATGTAGCAAACATATATCACAACTGGGAAGAATAATTTTATTTGTGCCTTGGAAAGGGAATGGGATTAGTTATGAAGCAAAAGAAAAATACCAAAATATTGATGATATTAATAATATTAGTTTTACTTATAATACTAGTAGCAGGTGGAGTATATGCATATTTAGTCGCAGACTTATTTAGAAGTGACAAAGACATATTTTTTAAATATGCAAGTAAATTGGCAGATAAAAAGCAAGGCTTAATAAATGAAAATTTAAGCCAATACATAGAAAAAAAGAAAACAAATGCATATACAAATGAAGCAGAATTTAAGCCAAATGTAACAGCAAAAAGTGGGCAAAGTGAATTTGACAATGTGAATAAATTTAATGCGAGTTTTACAGGCAAAGTTGATAAAACAAATTCAAAATCAGAACAAAATGTAAGCTTAAATTATTCAGACTCTGTGAAGTTTCCAGTAAATTATAGAAAAATAGACAATGAAACTGGCTTACAAACAGATTATGTAGGAAACAAATACATTGTGTTAGACACTGAAAATACTAGTAATTTAGCAAACAGTAGCGAAATACAAGAAATTGAAACAGATATAAATAGTTTAGAAAAAATAACACAGTTAAACTTATCTGAAACTGAAAAAGACCAAATAATAAATACATATATGCAAGTATTAACAGAAAATTTAACTACAGATAAATTTTCTAAAATAACAGACTCTAATAAAAAAGGATACAAATTACAATTAACAGGTGATGACATAAAAAATATTGAGATAAAACTACTAGAAACATTAAAAAATGACCAAACAACATTAGACAAGTTAAATGAGTATCTAAAAGAACAAAAAAATTCAGCTAAAATAACATCAAATACTATTGATAGAGCAATAAAAAACATCAGCAATCAAGATTTAGAAAATGAAAAATTAGAAATAACACTATTTGTATCAAAAGGTAAAGTAGACAATATTACAATAGAAACCAATGAAATCAAACTAGAAATTGCAAAAACAGAAAATAATAATATAGCACAATATAATATTAATTTTGAAGTATTGCAAAACAATAACCAAGAGGCGATTTCTAAAATATCAGTTATAGCAAAATATGAAGGATTAAAAGAAAAACAAAAAGTATCAGAAAGTTATGAAATTGAACTTGCAAACGAAGAAATAACATATGACTATAAAATAGACAATAATGTTAGTTTTGGTGAAGGCATAGAAATAGAAGATTTTTCAAATAGCAATAGTATGAAACTAGCAGATTATGATGAAGAAAAAGTAGCTACATTTATGCAAGCAGTATTTGCAAGAATTGAGCAAACAAACAAAAAACAAATGGAAGAACTAGGAGTAGAAGAGAATCCAATAACAAAAATGTTTCCATCATTAGCAGAAACACTTCCAATGTCACAAGATGGTCAAGGCGATGAAGAAACAATAAATAATTTTAATCAAAAATTTGAAATGTATGCAAGTACAAACCTCCAAGGAACAACTGTAAAAGGCTTAATAACAACAATATCAACAAATAATGGAATAAATAGTTCATCAGATGAAGATGATGGAAGCGATGATGAGCAAGACACAACTAAATCAAAATATGAAATAAAAGAAATTAATTATAATGGCGAAGAATATGATGTAAATCAACAAAATATAACATTTATAAAAAGTGATGTAGCAGTTGATAAATATTATAGAGTAGAATTTGAAAAAGACCAAGATACAGGAGTAATTTATAGAGCTGTTATAAATGAAAAATAAAATATAAAAATAATAGTAGAAAAAAATGTCGCAAAGGAAACAACCTTAAAGGCGGCATTTTTTGCGCTTAAAAGACATATTTAGTATGTTAAAAAGTAGAAAGGAAAGCTTATGAAAGAAATAAAAGAAGTTCTAAAATATTTTCCGGCAAACATATACAATTTGATAAATGAAGCAATAAATCAAAATGAAATGGTGGAAACAGAATTAAGAGAAATTAGGATAAGAGCTAATAGGCCCATAATCTTAAGGCTCAGAAATGTAGATATATTAATAGAATATAAAGTAACAAGTAGTGAGATTTTGCAAATAGTAGAAAAACTATGTAATAACTCTATATATGCCTATAAAAATCAAATGTGTGAAGGATTTATAACAGTAAGAGGTGGTCATAGAGTTGGAATAACTGGAACAGCAGTAATAGAAAACGGTAAAATAATAAACTTAAAATATATAGCAAGTATAAACTTTAGAATAGCAAGAGAGATTATAGGCTGTAGCAAAAATATTTTAAAAGAAATAGTGGATATACCTAATAATTCAATATTTACAACTCTATTAGTATCTCCACCCGGATACGGAAAAACAACAATGCTAAGAGACATAATAAGAAATATAAGTAATGGAATTCCAAAAGCAAATTTTTATGGAAAGACATGTGGACTTGTAGATGAAAGAGGAGAAATAGCAGCTATGTATCAAGGAATACCGCAAAATGATATAGGAATAAGAACAGATGTTATTGAAAATATATCAAAATCTCAAGGAATGAAGATATTAATAAGAACAATGGCACCAGAAGTAATTGCTTGTGATGAAATTGGCTCAAAAGAAGATATAGAAGCAATTCGGAGAAGCTATGCTTGCAGGAGTAAAAGGCATATTTACAATGCATGGGAAAAACATGGAAGACATAAAAAACAATGTGCAAATAAATAGACTTTTGGAAACAAAACAAATAGAAAAAATAATATTTTTAGGAAAATCTTAAAATAAGTTCTAAATAAAAAATAAGTTGCATATAATAAAATATCAAAAGAAGGGACAAGGTATTTTAATATGCAAATAATAAAGTATTTTATGCTATTTTGTATTTTGATAGCATCTAGTTTAATAGGAAAATTTCTAGCAAAAAAATATGTATATAGGTTAGAAGAATTAGAGGAAATAGAAAACATTTTAAATATAATAAAAAATAAAATAAAATTTACATATGAACCAATACCAGAAATATTTGAAGAAATTTCTGAAAACTCAAGCAAAAATATAGAGAATATCTTTAAAAATGCAAAAGAAAAAATGAACGAAAAATCCGTATCACAAGCATGGGAAGAAGCAATAGAAGAATCAGAAAATAACTTGAAAAAGGAAGACAAAAAAGTACTAAAAACAATGTCAAAACTATTAGGATTAACAGATGTAGATGGACAAATTAGTCAAATAGAAATAACAGAGAAATTTTTACAAGACAATATTGAAACAGCTAAAAGAGAAAAACAAAGTAATGAAAGATTATATACAAGATTAGGAACAATAATGGGACTAGCAATTGTAATTGTATTATTTTAAAATTTTGAGAAAGGAATGGATTAAAAATGGATATTAATTTGTTATTTAAAATAGCAGCAATCGGAATATTAGTTGCAGTATTACATCAAGTTTTAGTAAGAGCTGGAAGGGAAGATCAAGCAATGATGACAACTCTGGCTGGTTTGGTTATAGTTTTGACAATGGTAATAAAGGAAATAAGTGGATTATTTGATACTGTTCGTACAATATTTAATTTATAGCTTTAAATTTTAAAACTTTATAATGCAATCAATATATTTTTTATTTGTGACTCCCACCTTTTAACTGTCTGTAATTACATAACAGACAGTATAAAAGTCGGTCCCCCGAATTGTCACTGCATAAAAAATATATTATTGCACAGAATAAATGATTTATTAACATTAGGAAAATTGCTACAGTATAAAATATATTGTTAAGTTAGGAAATCAATGAAATAAAAAGAGGTGGGATAAAAATGGAAGTCGTAAAAATTATTGGAATTGCGCTAATAGCTCTAATAATAATAATCTTACTAAAACAATATAGACCAGAATTTGCAATATATATAAGTCTATTAACAGGAGTACTAATATTAGTACTTGTAATGGATAGGTTATCAGGAATAATCAATTTATTACAAACACTTGCAAACAAAACATCAATAAACAGCACCTTTTTGGCATTACTAATAAAAATTACAGGAATAGCATTTTTATCCGAATTTGCAGTAAGTGTATGTAAAGACTCAGGAGAAACAGCAATAGCAAGCAAAATTGAAATGGGAACAAAAATTATTATAATATCAATGTCAATTCCAATTATATCTAGCCTACTAGAAATAATTATAAATATCTTGCCATAAGGAAAGGTAAAACAAATGAAAAATGCAAACAAAATTTTAATAATATTTATGGTAATTATAATTACAATATTAAATCAAAATGTTAGTTATGCAGAAGAACAAAACGAAGAATTATCAAATCAGCAAGAACAATTCAAGATAAGTGATTTTTTACAAAGTTCAAAACAATATGAGCAAAGTGATTTTTTTGAAGGTATAGACACAAGCCAAATACTTAATAATGCCATAAAAGGAGAAATTGATAATTCAACAATACTAAAAAAAGTACTTAATTTAATAGGTGGCGAAGTTACTCAAAACATAAAAAGTATAATTAGCATTTTGGCAATTATAATAATACATACAATTTTAAAGTCCATAAGTGATAGCTTAGAAAATGATGGAATAGCCAAACTTATATATTATGTGCAATACATATTAATTGTAACAATAATAATGACAAATTTTACTGAAATAATAAAATTAGTTCAAGACACTTCTAGTAATTTGGTTGGTTTTATGAATCTTCTAGTGCCTCTTTTAATAGCACTTATAACATATACAGGAAGCTTAACAACAAGTAGTATTGTAGAACCATTAATATTATTTCTAGTAAATTTTGTAGGAAATATAATTCAAACAATAATAATACCATTGGTATTAGTTTTAACAAGTTTAGTAATAATATCTAAAATATCAGATAAAGTTCAAATAGACAAGTTATCATCATTCTTAAAATCAGGAACAACATGGTTTTTAGGAATTATATTAACAATATTTGTAGGTGTTGTTTCTTTAGAAGGCACATTGGCTAGCAGTGTAGATGGAATAACAGCAAAAACTGCGAAAACAGTAGTTAGTTCTGCAATTCCAGTAGTAGGCAAAATATTAGGCGATGCAGTAGATACAGTTCTACGGTTGTGGAATAGTATTAAAAAATGCAATAGGAATAGTTGGAGTAATAATTGTACTAGGAATTTGTATAAGCCCTGTGATAAAACTTGCAATATTAACAGTTTCATATAAGCTACTTGCAGCAGTAATTCAACCAATAGCTGATGGCAAAATAATAAGCTTGTTAGAACAAATAGGAGATATATTCAAAATATTTTTAGGGATTTTATGCTCATTATCATTTATGCTAATAATTGGAATTACTTTAGTTTTGAAAATATCGAACAATGTAATAATGTATAGGTAGGTAAAAATGATAGAATTTATAAGTACATGGGTCAAAGGGCTTGGCGTTGCAATTGTAATAGTTTCAATAATAGAAATGATATTGCCAAACAACAAAACAAAAAAATATATAAAAATGGTACTTGGAATATATATAATTTTTAATATTATATCTCCATTGGTAAAGAACAAAGATAAATTAAACTTGGGAAATTTGAATTTAAACGATTACACAGTAAACACAAGTACAAGTGTAGACCAAACAAGTATGAATAAGAGAATAGAAACATTATATGAAGATGAACTTGAAAAAGATATAACAAAAAAGCTAAAAGAAAAGGGATATGAACTATCAGAATGTAAAGTTACAGCTAAAATAGATGAAAACGAAAACAATAAAGATGAAACGAAAATAAGTAATATAAAAATCAAAGTAGAAAAAAAGGTAGCAAAGCAATCAGAAGAAAACAGTGTAGAAAATAAAATAGTAACAGGTATACAGCAGATAAAAAAAGTAGATATAGGGAAAGCAAAAGAAAAAGAAACAAAAAATTCATCTAAAATATCAAAAACAGAGCTGGAAGATATTAAAAAATTTTTAATAGAAGAATACGAGGTGAATAAAAAATGTTTGGAAATAAATTAAAAAGCATTATAAAGCAGGAAGAGAATCCGGAAGGCAATAATAAGAAAAAAATTGAAAATTTAGTATTTTTTATAGTTGTTCTAATAATCACAATAGTTGTAATAAATGTTATATGGAATGGAAATAAGAAAACAAATAACCAAGAAACAAATATAGATAATAAAAAGTTAGCAGAAAGTCAGAATACATTATCTGGAACAAGTGACATTCAAAGTAGTAATACTCAAAATGAACTAGAAACTAAACTGGAAAAAATACTGTCTAAAATACAGGGCGTAGGGGAAGTACAAGTATGCATAAATTATCAAGAGTCTGCTGAAGTAGTAGCAATGTACAATGAAAACTCTAAGACTAGTAGTACAGAAGAAACAGATACATCAGGTGGCACAAGAAAAATTGAAGAAACAGATACACAAAAAGACATAATATATAAAGAAGATAATGGAGAAAAAACTCCAATAACTAAAAAGGTTGTTCAACCAAAAATAGAAGGTGCAATAATAACTGCAAAAGGGGCAAATAATGCAGAAACTAAAACTAATATAATTCAAGCAGTAGAAGCGGTAACAGGATTAGCAACACATAAAATACAAGTATTTGAGATGAATTAGAAAGGATGGATTTTTAAGATGAAAATATTAAAGAAAAACCAAATAGTTATATATGTAATAGCAATAATGCTTATGACTGCTGGATATTTGAATTACAGTACAAATGATAGCAATAACTCTGTAGAAACAAGCATGAATATAGAATCAAAAGATGATAGCAAATTGGCGGATATAGGTGATGCGACTTTAGTGAATAGTAATGATGTAGTTGAAAGTAATACACAAGCACAAGAAACTACAGCAGAAGCGGAAAATAACACAACCAATAATGACACTACTACAAATGAAACACAAACTAATGAAGTAGAAACAAGTACTGATTCAGTAAAAAATAGCAAAGATGACTATTTTTCAAAATCAAAACTAGAAAGAGAAACTATGTATTCTCAAATGCTTGAAACATATGAAAAAGTTTTAAATAGTACAAATGCTGAAGAAGTACAAAAACAATCAGCCACAACAGAAATTAAAAAAATAAATGATACTAAAAATAGTATTATGATTTGCGAAAATTTGATTCAAACTAAAGGATTTGATGATTGTGTTATTTTTGTTAATGGAGATAGTGTTAGTATTATTGTAAAAAAAGATGAACTTGCTAAAGAAGATGTTGCTCAAATTCAAAATATTATTTCTAGAGAAATGAATAGCCAAATTGAAAATATACATATTGCAAATAAATAGTATTGTTATTACTTTAGTTTAGTTGAAAACAAAAAAATACAAGCTTTAAGCAGGATAAAAAATCACTCCTATTTTTTTGAGAAATGTATTGACTATGAAATTTTTTATCTATATAATATAGTTAAATTATAACTATTTTTGATATAAAAGTAGAAACAGAACTTTGAAAAGTTAATACCTGTATATAGTTTGAAATTCTAAAGGATACTTTTATATAAAAATGGAAATAATTAAAACAAAAGCAAAGAATAAACTAAAGAAGGGAGAAGTTTTTTATGCAAAGAATAGTAAAAAACAATAAGGTAAACAAAGAAAAAGATATAGTGAAAAAACAAACAGGTATTACATTAATCGCATTAGTGATAACAATTATTGTGCTTTTAATACTTGCAGGAGTAAGTATAGCAACATTAACAGGAAATAATGGTATATTAACACAAGCAAATCAGGCAAAGGAAAATAATAATAGTGCAGCAGCAAAGGAAAAGGTACAAGTAGAGGCATTAGGAAGTATAGACAAAGATGGGAAATTTAATGAAGGTACATTCAAGGAAAATGTAAAAAATAATATCAAAGGAAGTCGTATAAGCGAAAGTGGAAATTCATTAATTGTGACAGTAGATGGATATGATGTACCAGTAGATAAAGGATCAGGTGAAGTAGGAGAGCCAAGTAAAGGCGATGGAACAACACCACCATCAGCAAGTGTGCAACCAGGAACAGTTGTATCTAAGACAGAAAAGAATAATTATGTAGATAACAATGGAGACACAGCGACAGTACCAGCAGGATTTACAGTATCTAAAATAGAAGAAGAACAAAATATAGCAAATGGCTTAGTTATTTATGATATACCAGAAAAAGAGATTTCAAGTGTTAATTGGACAACTAAAAATGATGATGGAGCATATAATGTACAAACATTATATAACCAATTCGTATGGATACCAGTAGCAAATGAAACAGTATATCAAAGAAATTTTACTTATCCAAGTTATTACTCTAGTTATATGGATATAACGCCAGACAATTCAACATTTACAGATACAGGATATTTGCCAACAGATATCCAACCAACAACAGATGATGCAACAAACAATGAAACAGCAGAAAGAACAGCAGTACTAAAGTATAATGGATTTTATATAGCAAGATATGAAGCAGGAAAAGATGGTTCAAATGTAATAAGCAAACAAAATGTAACTGTATATACAGATAAAACTCAAGAAGAATTTAAATCTATAGGAAAAACAATGTATGGAGATAGTAGTCAATACGTAAAAAGTGCAATGTGTTCAGGAATACAATGGGACATGGTAATGCAATTTGTAGATGGAAAAACAGATGGAAATGAAAATACTTATGATGTAAGAACATATACTTCAATTAGACATACAGGAAGTGAAACAGAAGCAGGAAAGAATACAGCAGATAAAGTGCAAAACATATATGATCTTGAAGGAAATTGCGTGGAATATGTAGCTGAAAAAAATAACACTAGCAAACCTTTCACCAATCGAGGGGGCGATTACAGCTATGGTAGCCGTAGCTACCGCACAGCTAGTCATCGCGTTAGTGATCTTGGCAGTGGATATAGCACCTATACTTTCCGCCCTGCACTTTATGTAGAGTAGAACTGCGCTCTGTGAAAACTAATATTAGAATAATAGAATACTATGAAAATATAGTAAATCAAGAATTATATAATATTAACGAACTCTAGTACGTTAATAAGGAAATTTTTTATACCTTCCAATTTTAACTGGACGATATAAGAAATTATATTATAAAAAATAAACCAGCTAAATTGTTAAAAAATAGACTAACAATTTTAGGTGGTTTTAGCTTTTTATTAAAGTGACTTGTATAATTTACATATTGTTTGATATGTTAAATTCTAATATGATGAGCTCTTCTTAATTCAAGATTTTTAACGTCTTTAGGTTGATTTCTAAACATTTTATTGCTATAATAACTTTAAATTTCAAGTCTTAAAGTTAAATACTTTAGGATGGAATAGGGGAAGAAAAATGAAAGTGACAAAAGAAGAAAAGGGAATAACATTAATTGCATTAGTAATTACAATTGTGGTTTTATTGATTTTAGCAGGGGTTTCAGTTGCAATGCTAACAGGAGATAACGGAATTCTAAAGCAGACAGTAAATGCGAAAAATAGCAAAAATGAATTAACAGCAAAGGAAAAAATAGATATAGTAATTTTAAATTGTGTAAACGAAAATGGAACCTTTAATATAATAAATTTTGAGAAAAAACTAATTGATTCATATAGACTAAATGCTAATAATATGAAACAAAAAAATAATGGAGATGTAGAGACAGCACTTGATGGATATAAAATAACGGTCAATTTAAATGGAGATATAATAAGCAGTGATAACATAAACGAAGGCTATGGATTAAGAATAGAAAATGGAATAATAAAATTTTATGGAAAAGATAATCATATATACACATTAGTTGGAGAAGATGGAAAAAATAATTCAAATTGGAGTACATCTTATGATTCCCAAAACAGACTATCTTATGTAATTAGACAGGATGGAAGTATTACATGTTATGATGCTGATGGAACAGCACAACAATCTAGCTTCGAAGTACCTCTAAACCTTTAATATAAAGTAGAATTTACACAATTCCCAACAAATTGCTTGACATTAGTCAAAATGACGGATATAATACAAAAAAAGCACATTTGGAGGTATTTTGACAGATGAAACAAAACGATGTTTTCTTCGCAACAAGTAAATATCAAAACTTAGCAGATGAACAAATTATAGAGCAAATAAAACAAGGTGATGAAGAAGCACTTTCATACATATTAGAAAAATACAAAAACCTTGTAAATATAAAAGTAAACAAATACTTTATGATAGGAGCAGAAAAAGAAGATATTGCACAAGAAGGAATGATAGGACTATTTAAAGCAATAAAAAGCTATGACGCTGAAAAGCAAAACTCATTTAAATCGTTTGCAAATATATGCATAGAAAGACAATTAATAACAGCAATAAAGAGCTCAAATAGACAAAAACACATACCACTTAACTCATACTTATCATTAAACACAGCAGCATATGACAATAATGAAGATGATAGTGTTGAATTAATTGATACATTTAATAGCAACACAATAGAAGATCCATTAGAAACAATTATGAAACAAGAATATTACAATGAAGTAGAAACTGCAGTAAATAAAAATTTAAGCAAATTCGAAAAACAAGTATTAGATAGATATTTAAAAGGTGAAAGCTATGTTAAAATAGCAGAAAAATTAGATTCGCCAGTTAAATCAATTGACAATGCTATACAAAGAATTAGAAAAAAAGCTATAAAAAACATGTTTGATTAAAGTCACTTATAAGGTGGCTTTAAGTTATTGCCACTAGATAATAAGTTCAATTTTATTAGAATTAACATAATACTTGCCGAAAGACCAAAAAGATGATATAATATGAAAAGTATATAAAACATAAGTAGAAAGGAGCTACGAGAAAGTATCGTGGCAAAGGAAACTAAAGATGAAAACTTTAAGTATTCAAGAACAAAAAGATGTAATTGAAGGAAATGTAAAAAATTATCTAGAAAGAACTAAAGTAGAAAATTTCCCAAAACCATCTGAAGTAAAAATTCCCATTTTTTGCGGCCATAAAGTTGCAAAAGAATTAAAAGAAGAATATATAAAAAAAGGTTGGGGAATAAAAGAAAAAGGAAATATAACATATTTGTTATTTATTCCAGAAAAATAGAAAAGGGACTTTTTTTACAGCCCCTTTTCTTATTTATAATTTTAAAGCAATATAAAACAATAAAATGGAGCTTCCAACGGGAATTGAACCCGTGACCTCTACCTTACCAAGGTAGCACTCTACCGACTGAGCTATGGAAGCAAAATTGAACAAAAAAAGTATACAATAAAAAAGCAAAAAAGTAAAGAATTTCTATTGACTTTTTTAACAAAAAGAATTAAACTATTAACATAAGACAAAAACGAGTAAGAGAAAAGTAAAATGGAACTTATCTTATAAGAGAAAGCTGGTCATAGGCTGAAAGCCGGCTAAAGAAAAAGCCATTTGAAAACTAACTCTTCAAAGTTTCTAGTGAACAAGCTAGACGTGGTAAGATACGTTACAATCTATTACAATTAAGTAAAAAATAGGATGGAACCGTGTAATAAAAGCACTCCTATAAATAGAAAAAAGCTATTTATAGAGTGCTATTTTATTTGTTCAAATAGCTTTAAGACACAAATAAAGGGAGGAAAAATTATGATTAAAGTAACATTAAAAGATGGAAACAAATTAGAAGTAGAAGAAAAATCTACAATACTTGAAGTAGCAAAAAAAATAAGCGAAGGACTAGCAAGAAACGTTACATGTGGAGAAGTAGACGGAGAAGTAAAAGACCTAAGATATGAGATAGAAAAAGACTGCAGCTTAATTTTACATACATTTAAAGAAGATGATTTAGAAGGGAAAAAAGCTTATTGGCACACAACATCACACATAATGGCACAAGCTGTAAAAAGACTATTTCCAGAAGCAAAACTAGCAATAGGACCAGCAATTGAAAATGGATTCTATTATGACTTTGATGTAGAAACACCATTTACAGATGAAGACAAAGCTAACATAGAAGCTGAAATGAAAAAAATAATAAAAGAAAACTTAGAAATAGAAAGATTTTCTCTACCAAAAGAAGAAGCTTTAAAATTAATGGAAAATGAACCATATAAACAAGAATTAATAAATGACCTTGCAGAAGGGGAAGAAATAAGCTTTTACAAACAAGGAGATTTTACAGACCTATGTGCTGGACCACATTTAGCAAGTACAGGAAAAATAAAATCTATAAAAATCTTATCATCATCAGGTGCATATTGGAAAGGTAGCGAAAAAAACAAAATGCTTCAAAGAATTTATGCTATATCATTCCCAAAAGCTAGTGAATTAGAAGCATATTTACAATTACTAGAAGAAGCAAAACAAAGAGATCATAGAAAAATAGGTAAAGACCTAGAAATATTTATGACACATCCATTAGTAGGTTCAGGATTACCAATGTATTTACCAAATGGAGCAACAATAAGAAGAATTCTAGAAAGATATATTCAAGACAAAGAAATTTCATTAGGATATGACCATGTATATACACCATCACTTGCAAATGTTGATTTATACAAAACAAGCGGACATTGGGATCACTACAAAGAAGACATGTTCCCAGTTATGAAAATGGACAATGAAGAAATGGTATTAAGACCAATGAACTGTCCACATCATATGTTAATATATAAAAACAAAATGCATTCATACAGAGATTTACCAATAAGAATAGGAGAACTAGCACATGACTTTAGATATGAAGCAAGTGGAAGTGTTTGTGGACTAGAAAGAGTTCGCCAAATGTGCCAAAATGATGCTCACTTATTTGTTAGACCAGACCAAATAAAAGAAGAAGTTGGAAGAGTTCTAAAACTAATTGTAGAAGTATACCAAAAAGACTTTGGATTCCCAGCATCAGCATTCCGTTATCGTTTATCTTTAAGAGATAAAAACAACAAAGAAAAATATATAGATAATGATGAAATGTGGGAAACAGCAGAAAGCCAATTACGTGAAATCTTAACAGAATTAGAAATTCCTTTCTATGAAGCAGAAGGAGAAGCAGCTTTCTATGGACCAAAAATTGATATACAAATAAAAACAGCTTTAAATCATGACATAACAATTCCAACATGTCAATTAGACTTTGCTTTACCAGAAAGATTTAAACTAGAATATATAGGAGAAGATGGAAAAGAACATAGACCTGTTGTAATACATAGAGCAATACTTGGAAGTTCAGACAGATTTATCTCATTCTTATTAGAAGAAACAAAAGGTAACTTACCAGTATGGCTTGCACCAAAACAAGTTAGAATACTTCCAATTACAGACAATCAACAAGAATATGCATATAAATTAAAAGAACAATTACAAAAACATCAAATAAGAGTTGAAGTAGATGATAGAAATGAAAAAACAGGATATAAAATTCGTGAAGCACAACTTAGCAAAATTCCATATATGTTAATTGTTGGACAAAAAGAAGTAGATGAAAATAAAGTTTCTGTTCGTTCTTGCACAAAAGGAGATTTAGGAGCAGTTCCAACAGAAGAATTTATTCAAAATCTATTAGAAGAAATTGAAAGCAAAAAATAAATATAAAAGGAGAAAGTTTAAATGAAATTAGGAATAGTAGGATTACCAAATGTAGGTAAAAGTACAATGTTTAATTCAATAACAAAAGCAGGTGCAGAATGTGCAAATTATCCATTCTGCACAATAGAACCAAATGTTGGAGTAGTTCCAGTACCAGATGAAAGATTAGATGAACTAACAAAAATGTACAAGCCACAAAAAACAACACATGCAGTTGTTGAATTTGTTGATATTGCAGGACTTGTAAAAGGTGCTAGCAAAGGAGAAGGATTAGGAAATAAATTCTTATCACATATTCGTGAAACAGATGCTATAGTACAAGTTGTTAGATGCTTTGAAGATAGCAATGTTGTACATGTTGATGGCTCAGTAGATCCTATAAGAGATATAGAAACAATAAATTTAGAATTGATTTTTGCTGATATAGAAACTGTAAATAAAAGATTAGAAAAAGCAAAAAAGAATTTAAAAGCAAATAAAAAATATCAAGAAGAAATTGATTTATTAGAAAAAATCAAACAAAACCTAGAAGAAGGAAAATCAGCAAGAGCTATAGACTTTAATGAAGATGAGCAAGAAATGGTAAAAGAAATGTTTTTACTAACAACAAAACCAATTTTATATATTGCTAACATATCTGAAGAACAAATAGAAAATGCAGAAAATGATGAATTAGTACTAAAAGTAAAAGAATATGCTGCAAAAGAAAATGCAGAAGTAATACCTTTATGTGTAAAAATTGAAGAAGAATTATCTGGGTTAGAAGATGAAGATAAAAAAGAAATGCTAGAAGCATTAGGATTAGAAGAATCTGGATTAGATAAAGTTATTAAAAAAAGCTATGATTTATTAGGATTAATGTCTTTCTTAACAGCCGGTGAACCAGAAGTTAGAGCTTGGACAATAAAAAAAGGAACAAAAGCACCACAAGCTGCAGGAAAAATACATTCAGATATTGAAAGAGGATTTATAAAAGCAGAAATAGTTTCATATGATGATTTAATGAAAGAAGGTTCTATGGTTGCAGCAAAAGAAAAAGGATTAGTTAGACAAGAGGGAAAAGACTATATTATGCAAAATGGAGACATTGTTTTGTTTAAATTTAATGTTTAATAAAAATTATTTGTAAATTTTTTATTAAATTTCTGTAATATAAATGTAAAATAAAAATGCAAAAAAACTATTGACATATAAAAATGATAAGTATAAAATTATAATTGAAGAACAAAAGAAACATATATTTTTATGTGTTTTTACAAATGTTGCTTGAATTATATCGAATAATGTGGTATAATAAACAATGTTTGTAACAATAATAATATAATGAGAAGTAAGGAGAATCAATTATGAAAAAAACAAATTTAATCAAAGTAATTTCAATTTTATTAATCAGTGCAATGGTAATGTTATTTGCAACAACAGTAAATGCTGCAGATGATAACAGTTACAATGATTTAACAAGTACACTAACAGGAAACACATCAAACAATGCAAGCAATACATCAAATACAAACTCAAATTCAAGCAACAATACATCAAACACAAACAGTTCAAACAACACAAATAACTCATTAAACATGAGTAACAATACAAGTAACTCAAGTGTTTATAATAATACAAATTTACCAAAAACAGGAGCTACAGATTCTATACCAGTAGCAATGTTAGTAGTTGTATTTGGAATATCAGCTGTATATGCATTTAAAAAAGTTAGAGATTATAAAAACATTTAATTAAAAATATATAAATAAAGAGCCTTAAAAATGGCTCTTTATTGTTTTGCTTTTACAATAATCCTATTTGAATTCAAATTATTACAAGTAATTAATGTTAGTTGCTTAAAATTGCCATTATAGTCAAATATTGGAGATAAGTCTGACTCTAGAACTTCTGACAACTCAAAAACTTTATAAACATATTTGTTTGAAGAAATATCATATAAATATATTTCATCATTAACTGTTAGTGTATTGATTTTGCTAAAAAACATATTATTATTATAATTGTGTCCAGCAATGCAGATATTTCCCTTTTCACCAGGAGTAGTACCATACATTTTACAAGGGGCAGTTTTTAAGAGTTCTTCACTGATATTCGAAAAAACTGGATAATATAAATTAATTTTTGGAATTTCAATAATACCAAATAGATTGTCATTAGTGGAAGTTCTTGTTTGGCTATAAGAACTATTATTAGAATATAATTTATATATGTCATAATTTTTGATAAGCTGTTTAGAAAATTTTTCTTGATTACTCCAAGAAAAAATATAATAAATTAATAAAAAAATAAAAAGGACAAACAATATAAAAGAAATTATAAATTGAAATTTAAAAAATCTTTTATTTATCTTATGTTTGCCTTTAAAATTTGTATCTAAAATTTGATTCATATTTTTACTCCAACTATTTTTTCTTTAAATAGTGTATGCAAAAAAATAAATTTTATAATGAAAAAACTTGCTTTTTGTAAATCTCAGGAGCAACTTCAAAACGAATTTTAAAACAAGTAAAATCTTCTAATTCGTTTTCTTCTAAACAATCTAAATATATATCTAATTCATCTAGATTTTTACAAGCTGCTATTATAATTGGATTTAATTTATAATTAAACATTAATTCTAAACCTAAATCTATAGCTTGAAAAATAGAGCCATTTTCTCTGTGAAGAATTAAGTCAATAGATTCTTTAAACCTAGAAACAGGGGAATTTTTAAACCTATTTAAAGGAAGTTTTATATCATCATATGGCAAATAAGCCAATTGTTCTTTTTCTGAAACTATTAATGTGTTTTGGGTCATAAATGCAATCTCCTTAATAAATAATATTAAATTTATTATAACTATAAAAAATATTTTAGTAAATAAAAATAATTGAAAAAAATATTACATTTTTATTACATATAAAGCGGTTGTTGAAAACAAATTGGACATATGATATATTAAATAAGAATAAACAAAGGAGAAAATAAGGTGTATAGATTAAAAGATTTTGACAAATCAAGTAAAAATATGCATATTATGCTAAGAGCAATTAGCATAATGATATATATAATAATAGTTCCAATAATCATATTTAATATAACACTTGTTGTTAAATCATGCCTAAATCCAAATGAAACGCCAACATTTTTTGGAATAAAAAGTTTTGTAATTGTTTCAAAAAGTATGGAACCTACTATAATGACAGGCGATGCAATTTTTGTAAAACAAATTTCAGAAGAAAATTTAAAAGTTGATGACATAATTTCTTTTGAAGATGGAGACTCGGTGAATACTCATAGAATTGTTGAAATTGTAGAAAATAATGGAACTAAAAGATATAGAACAAAAGGTGATAATAACAAAAAAGCAGACAGAGATTTAGTTAAATATTCACAAATTGAAGGTAAATATGAATTTAGAATAAAAGGTTTTGGAAAATTTATAGAAATTCTAAAAAATAAAATAACATTAGTAATTCTACTAATAATACTAGTTTTAGTTTCTACTATGCAAGTTAGATTAAGCAAGAAGAAACTAGAAAGAAAAGAAAAAAGATATAAATATAATTTAGAACATAGAAAGAAGGTTTTATAATTTGTATAAAGCAGTATTTATCGATATTGATGGAACTTTAAAAAACGATAAAGGACAAATTACTAAAAAAACAAAAGAAGCAATAAAAAATATAACAAGTAAGGGAATATATGTTGTAATCTGCTCAGGAAGACCAATACATAGTACAATAGAAGTAAGCAAAGAAAGTAATGCAAGTAATTACGTAATATGTTCTAATGGAGCACATATATATGATTATAAACAAGAAAAAACATTGTATTCTAACAAAATGAGCAATGAGAACTGCATAAAACTATTTGAAATTGCAAACAAATATGATACAAAATTTGTTTTAAATACTGAAAATGGAAGATATGTAAACAAAAATGAAATTGATGAAGATGATGATTTAATAGATAAACCAATAGCAGAATTTTTGAAAGAGCATGATGTTTCACAATGTATATTTATATCACCAAAATTGGAGACAATAAAAGAAATAAAAGAAATTGAAATTCCTAAATTTAAAGATGTGGAAATTAAAAATCAATCAAAATGTTTAACAAATCCAGAGGAAAAGCCTTGGCTTATAACATATTGTGATATTGCAAATTTGGATTCATCAAAAGGAAATGGAATAAAGAAATTTTGCGAAATTATGAATATAGATTTAAAAGATACTATAGCTTTTGGCGATGACTATAATGATGTTCCTATGTTTGAAACAGTTGGACATGCTGTGGTTATGGGAAATGCTAATGATTATATAAAGAAAAATTATGCAGATGAAATTGCTGAAGATAATAATTTAGATGGAGTTGCAAAAGTTCTAGAAAAGATATTATAATTTGGAGACAAACAAATGAACAAAGAAATTTTAAAAATAGATAAATTTAATATAGTTAGTGATGAAGAAAATTATTATTTCTTTAGAGCTTTAAACATGGCTGATAATAATGACATTGAACAAAAAATAACAACTTCTTCAGATGGTGAAATAGAGAGAATAAGAACAGATAGAGAAAGATATGATGGAACAGCAAAATATAAAGAAGATTCAACAATGTCTCTTGAAGAATCATATGACCATATAAAAATGCGCTATAGAAGAGATACTAACTGTATCTCTTTAACTTCAAATGCTAATATTGCTATAAACTATGGTAGAGGTTCATATAAAGATAAATATGTAATGATAAAAGTACCTAAAAAGAAATTCGGAGAACAAACAGTTGAAGCAGGTCAATATATGTTGCAAGAATTATATTCTAGAATAGAAAAATCTGTAGATGAATTGCCAGAAGACACAAAAGATGAAATTTTAGATATATTTTCTAATATAGATATTATAAATGAAACCAAAGAATTACAAGAAATAATTACTAAACGATATACAGCACTAAATGGAGAAGTGAACCCTAAAAATGCACATTTAAGAAAAGGTATTACATATAGTTCACCTAAATCAAGAATTAGTAGTTATCAATCATTAAATGAAGAACAATTACTAGAAGTAAATAAAGTATATGCAAAACTTACAGTACTAGAAAATGAAAATATTTTGAGACATGCAATTCCACATTCTTCAAATTCTAAATTAAGAGAAACAATAGGAATTGCATTTTCATCTACTGAAGTAATTCATTATGGAGAAATAAATAAAAATGAAATTATTGAAGTGCCTAAAGAAATTGTTGATCTATTTTCATTAATACAACAAATAGATGGAATAGATAAAAATAAAGTTGAAGAAATAAAAAAAGAGTTATTAGTTGCTGTACAAAATGGAAAAGAAATTCCTAGAATGCCAGAAATGAATTTTCCTTTAAAAGATGATATATCAATAGAAGAAATGTACTCACTAACAGATGGAAAAGTGGAATATGGAAAAGCAAATTCTATTGTCAAAAACATGTTTTATTTAAGTAAAGCAAGAAAAAATGCAATAGAACTTTCAAACATTTTGAATGAGATACTTGAAAATGATTCAAGATTTCAGGACACAATTCAATACATAAGAGAAAATGGATTTAGAGTTGAACCTGAAATAATATCAAGAAAAAGTGGCAGAGGAGTAAAAATAAGTGAATCTGTTAATTTGAATTTAACAGAAAATGAACAAATATTAGTAGATGAAATTAAAAAATTATCATCTGAAGAGATTGGAAAAGTTTTGCAAAATGGTGGGCTTACAAATGTACAAAATATTGTAAGCAGAGTATATGGAAATACGAAAGAAAATGCGAAAATAGATAAATCAAAATATTATGCAGAAGCAATAACATCACAATATAATTGGCAAGAAATTGGAATAGAAGAATTTAAAATTCCAGAAAAGAACGAACTAATTAGGAGATTACAAGATAAAAATTGTATAGATATATATGAAAAGCTAAAAAATGCTGGAATTGAAGAAAAACAAATACCAACAATTTTATTAAATATTGCCACAAGACAGGGATTTTATGAAGAATACCAAAAAGGAAATTTAGAGCAATTAATAAATACAAGGCAAGATATTTTACAAAATGATATTAATATAGAAATAGTTGAAAAATTTCTAGGTTATTATGATGTGGAAAATACAGGAATACAATTAAAAGATTACCAACAAAAGGCTTTTAATAATGTAAATAAGATATTTGAAGACCATAAATTTGCACAAGTAATTTTGCCTACAGGAGCTGGAAAAAGTTTCGTAGCTTTAACACAAATGCAAAAATATGCACAAGAACATACAAATGAGAAAATGTTATACTTAGCTCCACAAGATGAAATATTAAATCAGATTAAAAATTATATTGTGAAGTATGTGCATGGAAAGCAAGAAACTGTTGGGAAAACAGAAGATGAAATAATTGCAGAAGTATTTCCAAATATAACATTTGAAACCTACTCTGGATTGCTTGCAAAAAGAGGACAAGAAGTAATAAATGATCAATATGGAATGATTGTATTAGATGAATTGCATAGAACAGGAGCAAAAGAGTGGGAAGACAAGATAGATAAATTATTTGAAAATCAATCAGAAAATGTAAAAGTACTTGGTATAACTGCAACACCAACAAGAGATGTTGATGGAAGAGATATGGCAGAAGAAACTGCTAGAAAATTAGGATGTACTGAAAAAGAAATAAAACAAAGAAAACATTTGGCATCAGATATGACATTAGAAAATGCGATAAGGATGGGATATGTAGTAAATCCAAAAGTTGTTTATTGCAAATATGATTTGATATCTTCAAGTAAAATGGATGATTTAAGAGCAAAAATTGATGACATTGAAGATGAAACAAAAAAGGAAGAAGAATTAAAAAGATATAACGAACTAAGAAATAAATTGAATAATGAAATATATGCTGAAATTGGAGAAAAAGCAAGAAAAAAATTAGAAGAAGATGCTAAAAGGAATTTTGATAGTGGAATTGGAAAAGAAGAAATATTAAGACAAAATGTAAAAAAAGGCGGAAAATATATTGCATTTATACCAGTAACAGATCAAGGTGATATAGAAGATGAAGATGGAAATAGAATTGGTACAAAAACAGGATATGAAAAAATAAAAGCATATCAAGATTATTTAAATAATACCTTTGAAAAAACAGATATTGTGCCACAAGTACATTCACTACTTGGAAGTTATAGCAAAGAAAAAAATAAAGAAGAATTAGAAATGTTTGAGTCAGATAATTCTGAAGAAACAAAATTTATGGTAGTAATGAATAAAGCAAATGAAGGACTACATATTGATGGAGTAGATGGGATTATATGGTTTAGAGCATTAGATGAAAACTCTAGAATATTATATTTGCAACAATTAGGTCGTGCAATATATGCATTAGATGAAGATAATCCTTTACCAGATGATAAAAGACCTGTTGCAATGGATTTGGCTAATAATACTTTGGCTGTTAAAATGGAAAAAGAATTTGAAAGGATTGAACCATTAGATGATTTAGAAGCCTTAACAATTGTGGTAGAATGGATAAATGAACATGATGGAATGATTCCTAGTAGAGAAAGCACAAATAAACAAGAACAGCATTATTATGCTGTTTTAAGGAGGATACAAAATAAATACAGTAAATATTTAGAAGGATTTGATAATTTTAATGACTTGGAAAATGAACGAAAAAATGAAATTACAGAGATTATTAATTTTGCAAGTGAAATAGATTTATGGAATATGGATTTGCCACCAATTTCAAAATCAAATGGCAGTAAAGAAGAATTTGATTTATTTATGGTAGAAGGAGTATTAAAAGATTTCGTTGAATTAGAAGATAGAGTTGATAATAATATTACAAGAAATACTCTTTTAAAAAATGCATTAAAAATAGAAGCTTGGTGCAAAAAATATAATGAAGGAAAGCCAATATGGGAAAGAAGGTTGCCAAGCCAAATATCAAAAGATGAAGAAGAAAAGAAACTTGGAAAAGCTTTAAACACCATAAGAAATGTAAAAATAAGAAAATATGATGGACAAGAAATCTCAAGTATAGAAAATAAAGAAGATAGAAGAACTTTGGAAACAATTGAAAAACTAGACAAAGAATATGGTTTAGGACGAAGCTTAAAAAATGTCTTAGAAATAGAAAATTGGTGTAAAAAAGAAGAAAAGCCAATATGGGAAAGAAGGTTACCAAATGCAATAGCAAAAGATGAAGAGGAAAAAAGGCTTGGACAAGCTTTGGCAACTATAAGGAAAAAAATGAAAAAATATGAAAGGCAGGAAATCTCAGACATAGAAAATGAGGAAGATAGAAGAATTTTGGAAATAATTGAAATATTGGATAGAGATTATGGCTTAGGACGAAGCTTAAAAAATGCCTTAGAAATAGAAAATTGGTGTAAAAAATATAATGAAGGAAAGCAAATGTGGGAAAGAAGGCTGCCAAGTACCTCTTCAAAAGATGAAGAAGAAAAAAGACTGGGGCAAGCTTTAATTGCCATAAGAAGCACAAAAATAAAAAAATATGAGGGACAAAAAATTTCAAGCATAGGAAATGAAGAAGATAGAAGAATTTTGGGAATAATTGAGATACTAGATAGAGAATATGGTTTAGGACAAAGCTTAAAAAATGCCTTAGAAATAGAGAATTGGTGTAAAGAACATAATAGCAGAAAGCCAATATGGGAAAGAAGATTGCTAAACAGATTTTCAAAAGATAAAGAAGAAAAGAGACTTGGACAAGCTTTATGCAATATAAGGAATAAAATCAAAAAATATGAAGGCCAAGAAATTTCAAAAATAGAAAATGAAGAAGATAGAAAAATTTTAGAAATAATTGAAAGATTAGATAATGAGTATAATCCTAAAAAAGCTAAATTGAAAGATGCTAAAGAAAAAAGAGATGCAGCAAAAAAACGAAAAGAGCAAGCTGAAATACTAAATAAGCAGGTATCAGACCAACTATTGAAAGAAGGTATAACTAATGAAAAATAATAAATTAGTAATTTACAAAAACAATATATTTACCCCAATAATTAAATTTTTTAAAAAGATTTTTGCAAGAAAAAATATATTGGAAAGTGAAATCAAAAATACAAGTAATGGCATAAAAGACAGTTTTATTGAAAATATTCAAATTAAAGAAGACAAAGAAAAGCTAGGATTGTATCAATTAAAACAGCAATATGATAATGGGAAAATTGATGAAGAGGATATAGCTGATGAAGATGTTGATAAGCTAGTAGAGTTATACAAAAAAGAAACTGATGAATTAAATGCTGATACCGAAAAAATAAAAAATCATATTAAACAAATGTTAAAAGAACTTAAAAAAGCTTAAGGAGATATACCAAACATAATTAAAACAGAATTAGGACAGAAAAGAAGGTGTTAAAGCCTTCTTTTTATGTTTGTTAGCCTTGACAAACAAATGAAAAAATATTATAATGTTAACCGTGACTAACAATATAAAAAAGAAGGGTGAAATATATATGAATAAAGAACTATTAAAAATAGAAAATTTACATGCAAAAGCTGGAGAAAAAGAAATACTAAAAGGATTAAACTTAACAATAAACAAAGGTGAAATTCATGTAATAATGGGACCAAATGGAGCAGGAAAATCAACACTTGCAAACAACATTTTAAACAATCCAATATACAAAAAAGAAGAAGGAAAAATAGAATTTGATGGAGAAGACATAACAAATGCTAAAACAGATGAAATAGCAAGAAAAGGAATTTTCATGTCATTCCAATCACCAGAAGAAATACCAGGAATTAGTGTAACTAATTTCTTAAAATATGCAAAAAACAAAGTAACAGGAGAACCTGTAAAAGTATTCAAATTTAAAGAAGAAGTAAAAGACTACATGGAAAAACTAAACATGAAGCCAGAATATGCTGGAAGAAGTTTAAATGTAGGATTTTCTGGTGGAGAAAAAAAGAAAAACGAAATTTTACAAATGCTTGTATTAAATCCTAAATTAGCAATATTAGATGAAACAGATTCAGGGCTAGATGTTGATGCAATAAGAACAGTTTCAAAAGGAATAGAAATGTTCAAAAACGAAGAAAATGCAGTGCTAATAATAACTCATGGAACAAAAATTTTACAAGAACTAGATGTTGACTATGTACATGTATTAGTTGATGGTAAAATAGTAAAAACTAGCACAGGAGATTTAGCAGGAGAAATTGAAGAAAACGGATATGAAATTTATAAAAAATAGAAAAGCAAGGGGTGAAATACGTGAAGCAAAAAACTCAAATTGAAGAAGTAAATAACAATATATATGATTTTAAAAAAGAAGATAATTATGATTTCAAAATAAAAAAAGGATTAACACCTGAAATTATAAGTGAAATATCAGAACGAAAAAACGATCCACAATGGATGAGAGAATTCAGACAAAAAGCTTTAGAAGTATATAATGAACTAGAATTGCCAACATGGGGACCAAGTTTAAAAGAATTAAACATGGATGAAATCGCAACATATGTAAGACCAAAAACAGACATGAAAAGCAATTGGGATGATGTACCAGAAGATATAAAAGATACATTTGATAAATTAGGAATACCAGAAGCAGAGAAAAAATCTTTAGCAGGTGTTGGTGCACAATATGATTCAGAAGTTGTGTATCACAGTATAAAAGAAGAGTTAGTAAAACAAGGTGTTATATACACAGACATGGAAACAGCTGTAAGAGAATATGGAGATTTAGTAAAAGAACATTTTATGAAATGTGTACCAGTTAATGACCATAAATTCGTAGCACTACATGGTGCTGTTTGGTCAGGTGGATCTTTTGTATATGTTCCAAAAGGTGTAAAAGTGGATATTCCGCTTCAATCTTATTTTAGATTAAATTCACCAGAATCAGGACAATTTGAACATACATTAATTATAGTAGATGAAGGTGCAAGTTTACACTTTATAGAAGGGTGTTCAGCACCAAAATATAATAAAGTAAACTTACATGCAGGTTGTGTTGAATTATATGTTAAGAAAAATGCATATTTAAGATACTCAACAATTGAAAACTGGTCAAAAAACATGTTAAACCTAAACACAAAAAAAGCAATAGTTGAGGAAGGTGGACAAATAGACTGGGTAACAGGCTCATTTGGTTCAAAAATATCAATGCTATATCCATTAAGCGTTTTAAATGGAAAAGGAGCAAAAACAGAATATACAGGAATATCTTTTGCTGGACATGGACAAGATTTAGATACAGGATTTAAAGTAATACACAATGCAGAAAATACATCATCTGTAATAAATTCAAAATCAATATCAAAAAATGGTGGAAAAGCAACATATAGAAGTTTAGTAAAAATAAGACCAAATGCTAAAAATTCAAAATGTTCAGTATCATGTGAATCATTAATGCTAGATGATATATCAATATCTGACACAATACCAGTAAATGATATAGAAACAGATGAAGTAGAATTCTCACATGAAGCAAAAATAGGAAAAATAAGTGACAAAACAATATTCTATTTAATGAGTAGAGGAATATCTGAAGAAGATGCCAAAGCAATGATTGTAAGAGGATTTGCTTATCCAATTGCAAAAGAACTACCAGTAGAATATGCAGTAGAAATGAATAACTTAATAAATCTAGAATTAGAAGGGAGCATTGGATAATGGAAAAAATAACTTTAAATAATACACCAGTAAGAACTTCTAAATCATTTGGAATAAACAATATAAAACTAGAAAATGTAATAATTCCAGAAAAAATAAATGAATACCAAAATCTTAAGATACAAAATGAAAACAGTAATGTTTTAATAACAGAAGATGTAGAAAATTTTGATATAACATATGGAGTTGGAAAAGATTTAGTAGAACAAGTAAAAAACAATTCAAATAAAAAATTAAAAGTAGAAATAAACGGAAAAAATGAAGAACCTGTTATATTAGACTTTAAACTAGATGAAAACAATAAAGAATTAGTAGAAAATATATCTATAATTGCTAATGAAGGTTCAAAAGCGGACATTACAATAAAATTCAGCCAAGATACAAAATCAGAATGCTATCATAATGGAATATTAAATATTGTGGCAAAAGAAAATTCAAACTTAAATATTAATTTAGTAAACTTATTAGGTGATATAACAAATAATTTTCATACAATAGAAAATAATATAAATGATAAAGCAAATGTGAAATACACCATAATCGATTTTGGCGGAAAAAATAGTATTACCAACTACTATTCTAATATAACTGGAAAAAACGGTAAAAATAGCGTTTATACTGCTTATTTGGGTGGAAAGGATAATACTTTAGATTTAAATTACATTGCAGAGTTAAAAGGTGAACAATCAAAAGTAAAATTTGAAGTACAAGGAGCTTTAACATATAATGCAAGAAAACACTTTAAAGGAACAATAGACTTTAAACGTGGCTGCAAAAAAGCAGTTGGAAGTGAAAATGAATTTTGTATGTTACTATCAGAAAAAGCAAAATCACTTGCCTTGCCAATGCTTTTATGTAGTGAAGAAGATGTAGAAGGTGAACATAGCTGTGCAGCTGGAAAAATAGAACCAAAAGAATTATTTTATTTAATGAGTAGGGGAATAAATAAAAAAGATGCTATGAAGCTAATGGTAAGAGCAAAATTTAACAAAATTATAGAAAAAATAAAAATAGAAGAGTTAAAACAAGAAATTATAGATGAAATTGATAGGAGATTAGAAGAATAATGTTAAGTGAAGAAATAAAGAAAGACTTTCCGATTTTGGAAAACTCTAATTTAACATATTTAGACAGTGGAGCAACAACACAAAAACCAAAACAAGTAATAGAAAAAATAGAAAAGTTTTATAATAAATATAATGCAAATCCACATAGAGGAGCTTATTCTTTGAGTGTGGAAGCAACAAACGAATATGAAAGTGCAAGAGCTAAAATAGCTAAGTTTATAAATGCAAGCAAACCAGAAGAAGTAATATTTTCAAAAAATGCAACTGAAAGCTTAAATTTAATTGCATATTCATATGGATTAGAAAACTTAAAAAAAGATGATGAAGTTGTTATATCTATAATGGAACATCACTCAAACTTAGTGCCATGGCAAAAAATGACAAAAGCTAAAAATGCTAAATTAAAATATATGTATGTAAATGACGATTATGAGATATCTGATGAAGAAATAGAAACAAAAATTACTAAAAACACAAAAATAGTTGGAATTACATATGTATCAAATGTATTAGGAACAATAAATCCAGTTAAAAAAATAATAAAACAAGCTCATAAAATGGGAGCAGTTGTAGTGGTAGATGCATCACAAAGTATTCCACACATGAAATTAGATGTACAAGAATTAGATGCGGATTTTGTAGTGTTTTCAGGACACAAAATGTTAGCTCCACTTGGAATAGGAGTTTTATATGGTAAAAAAAGCATATTAGACAAAATGACTCCATTTTTAATGGGTGGAGACATGATAGAATACGTGTATGAACAAGAAACAACATTTGCATCACTACCAAACAAATTTGAAGCAGGAACGCAAAATGTTGAAGGAGTTATTGGACTAGCAGCAGCTATTGATTATATAGAAAAAATTGGCTATGAAAAAATACAAGAAATAGAAAAAGAAGTTGTAGGATACGCAAAACAAGAATTAGCTAAACTAGACTTTCTAGAAACTTATTACACCAAAAATGATGAAAATCATATGGGAGTGATTTCATTTAATATAAAAGGTGTACATCCACATGATACTGCAAGTGTATTAGATTCTTACAATGTAGCTGTAAGATCAGGAAATCATTGTGCACAACCACTTTTAAGATATTTAGGAAAAGACTCAACATGTAGAGCAAGTTTCTATATATACAATACAAAAAAAGATGTAGACAATTTAGTAGAAGCATTAAATAAAACATATAACATGTTTAAAAAATATATAAAATAACAAGGAGAATAACAATGGAAGACTTAAATGATGTATATAATGACTTAATAATGGAACATAGTATGAATTCATATAACAAAAAACAACTAGAAAATCCAGACTATGAAGAAAAAGGACATAATCCAAATTGCGGAGATGAAATAACATTAGAACTAAAATTAGATGGAAACAAAATAAAAGATTTAGCTTTTTTAGGACATGGTTGTGCAATATCTCAAAGCTCAACATCTATAATGATAGATACATTAAAAGGTAAAACAATAGATGAAGCAAAAGAAATAATAAAAACATTTATTGAAATGATTAAAAGAGAAATAACAGATGAAAAAGAGTTAGAGAAATTAGAAGATGCAATAGCATTCAGAAATATAGCAAATATGCCAGCAAGAGTTAAATGTGCATTACTTGCTTGGCACACAATGGAGGATATGTTAAATAAAGATGGAAAATAAGAAAAAAGTATTATTAGGAATGAGTGGGGGAGTAGACAGCAGTGTATCTGCAATATTACTTAAAGAAGCAGGATATGATGTAATAGGAACAACATTAGAATTATATGGTGGAAGCTGTTGCAATATATCTACAAATTTAGATGCAAAAAAAGTTTGTGAAAAAATAGGAATACCACATTTTACATTTAATTATACAGAAGAATTTAAAAAACATGTTGTAGATGATTTCATAGATTGTTATTCAAATTGTAAAACTCCAAATCCGTGTATAGAATGCAATAGATATTTGAAATTTGGAGTAATGTATGAAAAAGCAAAGCAATTAGGGTGTGAGTATATAGCAACTGGACATTATGCTAAAACAGAATTTGATGAAAACTATGGTAAAATAGTATTAAAAAAAGCAAAAAACTTGGCTAAAGAGCAAAGTTATGTATTATATAACACACCAAGTGATATATTGCCAAAAGTTCTATTCCCACTTGGAAACTTTAATAGCAAAGATGAAATAAGACAAATAGCAAGAAAACATGAACTAGTAGTTGCAAATAAGCCAGACAGTGAAGATATTTGCTTTATCCCAGATGGAAATTATAAAACATTTTTAGAGAATAATTCTAACTTAAAGCCAAAACAAGGTAATATAGTAGATAAAATTGGAAATGTTTTAGGAAAACATAAAGGATTATATTATTATACAATTGGACAAAGAAAAGGATTAGGCATATCATACAAAGTTCCATTATTTGTAACAGGATTTAATAAAGCTAGAAATGAAGTTATTGTAGGTGAGATGGAAGATTTATTCAAAAAAGAAATGGAAGTTTGCAATGTTAATTTGCTATTAATAGATAAATTAGAGAAAGAAATGAAGGTTTCTGTAAAAACTAGATATTCTAGTAAACAAGCAAATGCTACAATAAGTCCATTAGAGAATGGAAATATAAAAGTAGAATTTGATGAACCACAAAAAAGTTTAACACCTGGACAATCAGCAGTATTTTATATTGATGATATTGTATTAGGTGGAGGAAAAATAAAATAAATATAAAATGAATGACTCTGGGCCTCGTAGGTTTCCAGAGTTTTATTTTATAATAAGATAGGACTAATTTGTTCACCATCTAAAGCAAATTTAATTGTCTTTATAATATATTCAGAATCAAAAACAATTGAACGTGGTTTAGTAATAGGATTATCTTGTCTAAAAGGAACAAAATAATAATTTTGCCTATTCAATAATTTACCTATGTTTTCAGCATTACCACTTAATCCATTATTTGTAGAAGGTGCAATTACTAGTGGATTGCCATTCCTTAAATGGGACTTAGCGGCCATAACTGCTGGTGTATCTATAATATCACAAGCAAGCTTTGCCATAGTATTTCCAGAACAAGGAGCTATAATCATAATATCAGTTAATTTTTTAGGGCCAATTGGTTCAGCTTCTGTAATAGTATGAATAATCTTTTTATTTGTGATTTCTTCAATCTGAGAAATAAAGTCTTTAGCTTTTCCAAATTTTGTGTCTAATTCATAACTGTTGTATGACATAATAGGAAGTACTTGGGCACCTTGATTTATAAGTTCTTTAATTTTCGGGATTGTTTTTTTGAAGGTGCAGAATGAACCTGTTAAAACAAAACCTATTTTTATGCCATTTAATTCCAATATTCATCAAAACCTCCTTTCAAACTACATTTATATATAATATGTTTTTAGTAGGTACCCTTTCTACAATTTCTGCTTTATTTTTCAAAAAAAGTATGATAAAATCCACATAAGAAAATTAAAATACAAAGGAGAATGAAAAATGGAAGAAAAATATAACTGGAATCTAAAAGAAATATTTGAATCTAAGGAAGACTTTGAAAAAACGAAAATGGCAATGTTAGAAGAGCTAGAAGAAATAAGCAAATTCAAAGGGAATTTATGTGAAAGTTCAAATTCACTATATCAATGTTATAAGATATATGAAACAGCATTAGAAAAATTAGAAAGACTATATGCATATGGAATGCTTAAATATCATTTAGATATGTCTAATCAAGAAGGAATAAAATTATTTAAAGAAGTAGAAAGTATATCTACAGAATTTGCTACAAAAACATCATTTATAACACCAGAAATTACGTTTGAAGACTCAGATAAAATAAGAAACTACTTAAAAGAAAACAAAGATTTACAAAGATATCAAAGAGATATTAATGATATTCTAGAAGAAAAGGAACACATATTAAGTAAAGAAGAAGAAAATTTATTATCAAATTACCAAGAAGTATTTTCAGCACCTGAAAACACATTTGATATTTTAACAAATGCAGAATTTAAATTTGGAACACTTATAGATGAAGATGGAAAAGAACAAGAAATGACAGATAGTAACTATACATTATTTTTAAAAAGCCAAAATGAAAAAGTTAGAAAACAGGCTTTTGATTTGATGTATAAAAAATATAGTGAATTTATAAATACAATAACTGAATTATATTTATCAAATGTAAAAAAGACAGCAATTACTGCTAAATTAAGAAAATATAAATCAAGTTTAGAAAAGGCTGTTAAATCAGATGATGCAAGTATAAAAGTATATGATACACTAATAAAATCTATACATGAGAATATGAGTGTAAACCATAAGTTTATTGATGTAAAGAAAAAACTATTAAAGAAAAATGACTTTCATATGTATGATTTATATGTAAATCCCTTTGAAGAAGGAAAAGATGGAATAACATTTGAAGATGCAAGAAAAGAAGTAATGGGAGCTTTAAATGTTATGGGTAAAGAATATACAGACAAATTAACAGAAGCTTTTGATAATAATTGGATAGATGTATATGCAAAGCCAAATAAGAAAGGTGGAGCATATAGTATGGGAGTTTATGGTGTTCATCCATTTGTTTTAGCAAATTTTGTGAACAGTAAAAGAGATGTAAGTACAATAGCACACGAATTAGGACATAGTATGCATTCATATTATTCAAGTAAAAATCAAACAATAATAGATGCAAATTATACAATAATGACTGCTGAAGTTGCATCAACTGTTAATGAGATTTTACTTAGTGAGTATCAAACAAGAAATGAAAAAGATAAAACAAAAAAGGCTGAACTTATATATGAATTACTAGAAATGATAAGAGCAACACTATTTAGACAATCAATGTTTGCAGAATTTGAGAAAATAGTACATGATAAAATAGAAGCGGGGGAGACTCTTTCATCAGAAGATTTAAACAATATTTATTATGACTTAAATAAACAATACTTTGGTGAAAATATGATAGTAGATGAACAAATTAAATATGAATGGGCAAGAATTCCTCATTTCTATTCAGATTTCTATGTTTATAAATATGCAACAGGTATATCATCTGCTATAAGTATTGCAGATAACATATTAAACAAGGGAGAAGCTTTTGTAAGTAGATATATAGAAATGCTAAAACAAGGCTGCTCTAAAAAGTCAATAGATTTATTAAAAATGGTAGATGTAGACTTAGAAAGTGAACATGTATATAAACAAGCAATCAACTTCTATGAAGGAAAAATAAAAGAATTAGAACAATTAATTTAAAGGAAATAGATATATGAAAAAAATGAAGATATTAGGAATTAGTATATGGAGATTATTCACTTATTTTATAATATATAGCTTTTTAGGCTATATTGTAGAAACAATATTTGGAATAGCTACTATGGGAGTATGGCAATGTAGACAAAGCTTTTTGTATGGTCCATTTTTATGTATATATGGAATGCGGAGCAGTTATAATTATATTATTTGCACAATTTTTTGATAAAAATAATTTTACATTGTTTTTAGGTGGTTATGCCATAGGTTCTATAACAGAGTATATAACAAGCTTTTTAGTAGAAATGCTTGTTGGAACTAGATGGTGGGATTATTCTAAAAATATACTTAATGTAAATGGAAGAATATGCTTGCTATATTCAATATTCTGGGGAGTTTTAACAGTTATTTTTATACGAAAGATAAATCCAATTATAGATAGGGTTATTGATAAGATAAAAGAAAAGATATCTGTAAAAGTCTTAAAATGTATAGTTTTAGCTATAATTGTATTTTTATTTTTAGATTGTATGGCAACTGCTGTAGCACAAAGGATTTTTCTTGCAAAAATGGCTTTCTTGAATAATATAAATGTTGAAAACAAAGCGGAAACAGTTGAAATATATGAAGAAACAAAAAATAATAAATTTATAAACAAATATTGGAATGATGAGAAAATGCTAAAAACATTTCCCAATATAAAACTAGAGGATAAAGGTGGAAATATGGTATATATAGATAGTTTATTACCAGAAATTCAAACATATTATTATAAATTTTTCTAAAAATCAACACATTAGTAATAGCACTAAAGAAATTAGACAGAAAGGCAAAATTACCAGCAGATATATTCGTATACACAAATTGAATAAGCAAATACATTATTTTATTAGGTATTTAACAAAAGCGAACATTTTTTCAAAAAACTATTGACAAAGAAAAGATGTTCGCTTATAATATATTCATAAAACGAACAAATATTTTGCAAAGGAGAATATGTTATGAAACTAAAAATAACAAATAAAAGAAAATTTAAAAGAATTATATTATTAATAGTATTTGGTATGCTACTAATTCTATTTTTTACATTAAACAATGCTTACTCAAATGGTGAAATTAAATATAAACAAGAATATATATATTCAGGAGACACATTATGGACAATAGCAGAAAATGAAGCTAAAAATAATAAATATTATGAAAATAAAGACATAAGAAATATAATTTCAGAAATAAAACAAATAAATAATATACAAAATGGTGAACTAAAAATAGGTCAGAAGATAGAAATTCCTACATTATAGCCAAAAACAAAAAATAGGAGAATACCTAAAAAGTAATCTCCTATTAAAAATCATTTAGTGGATTTTTTTCAACAGCATTTCTAACTTGGTCATTGCTAACATGTGTATATATTTCAGTTGTAGCAATACTTTCATGCCCAAGAAGTTCTTGCAAAGCACGAATATCAACTTCTCCATATTGATACATTAAAGTTGCTGCTGTATGTCTTAATTTATGTACAGAATATTTTCTAGTATCTAAACCAGCGTGAGATAGTTCTTTATCTACAATATATTGAACAGTTCTATTACTAATTCGTTCACGCCTTTCACTTAAGAACAACGCTTTTTCAGAATATTTATTATCATGTTTTACATTAATTGAATTTCTAACAGGCAAATATTCAGATAAAGCTTTCATACAAGCCTTATTAAGATAAATAGTTCGTTCTTTATTACCTTTACCAATAACATTTAATTTACATTCTTCAAAATCTATATCTCTAATGTTTATACCAACCAATTCTGATAAACGCATTCCACAATTTAAAAATAAAGTAATAATTGTAAAATCTCGTTCAGCATTTCTATTATCTTCATTATAGGCTACATCTAAAAGTTTTCTACTATCATCAAGTGATAAGTATTTAGGTAATCTCTTATCTTTTTTAGGCGTTTTTAAATTAAGGGCTGGATTATGGTCTAGTTTAAATGTTGAACTTGCATCTTGACATAAATAATGAAAAAATATTCTAATAGTAGATATTTTTCTAGCTCTTGTTGCAGGTTTACTATGAAATGTAGTGGTTAAATATCCTAAAAAAGCATGAATATCATCAATTTTAATTTTTTGAATAGTATCTATTGTTAAATCATTTATAGTGATATTTTTAAAATCTGTTTCATTTGTCATATTAAAATGAATTTTTATGAATTTTAAAAACATTGCTAAATCATAGTTGTACTCTTTAATACTATTTGGTGACTTGTTCAAAATCGTTGTAGAATAATCTAAAAACGAATTTAAAAAGTCCGGGTTATCTTGTCTTTTTATCATATGTTTCACTCTCCAATTTATATGATACATTATATATCAAAAAAATAAAAAATGGAATATATAATATGAAAAAATATTGCTAGTAAGTATGACAATATATTATCAGGACTACTGGTAAGTTGTTAATAAATATGATATACTGATTTCGAAAAATATAAAGATTAGGTAGTGATATTAATGCCAAGAAGAAAAAAGAGCAAACATTTAGATTCTGATAGAGAACCAAAAGCAATTACTGAAATGAAAAGAGAAGCTAAAAAAGAAGAAACAAAGAAAAATATAAAATCAAAAAAGAAAAAAGTAATAGCTATATTAATAATTCTAGTAATTATATTTTTTGCTATAAATCTAGGAATATCTACTCACAAATGGAAAACGATTGTAAAAGACATGGCAATAAATCAACCATCAGTAGTAAAAGATATTCAAGGAAATGAAATAGCAAAATTAGGAAGTGAAAAGAAAAAGAAAACAATATCAAAAATTCCAGATAATTTGAAAAATGCATATGTCGCAATAGAAGATGAAAGATATTATAAGCACCATGGTGTAGATATAAAAAGGACAGCATCAGCAATTGGCTCATATGTTATACATTTTGGTTCATCATCTTTTGGTGGAAGCACAATAACACAGCAATTAGTGAAGAACTTAACAAGTGACTCAACAGATAGTATAACAAGAAAAGTAAAAGAATGGTGGAAAGCATGGCAAGCAGAAACATGTCTTTCAAAAGAAGAAATACTTACACTATATCTAAACTCAATATATGTAGGACCAAGTATATATGGAGTTGAAGCAGGAGCTCAATACTATTTTAGTAAAAGTGCAGAAAATTTAAGTATTGAAGAATGTGCATTTATAGCAGGAATAAACCATTCACCAAACTCATATAATCCTTTTTCAGATAAAGACAATAGTGAGAAAATAAAGAAGAGAACAAAAACAGTTCTTAATAAAATGAAAGAATTAGGATATATAGAAGAAAAAGAATATAGTGCAGCAATACAGAATGTAGAAAATGGATTAAAATTCAATCAAGGAGCGATAGCTTCTGATACAAGTATATACTCATATCATACAGATGCACTAATTACTAATGTAACAAATGATATTTGTAATAAATACGATATAAATGAAGAATTTGCATCAAATTACCTTAGCATGGCTGGTTTAACAATTTATAGTACACAAGACTCAAAAATTCAAACTGAAATGGAAAAAGAATGTGAAAAGAAAAAATACATACTCGCATCTAAAAATGGAACAGACACTTCACAAGCAGCAATGGTAATAATTGACCATAAGACAGGAAATGTTCTTCGGATGTACAGGTGGACTTGGTAAAAAAACAGAATCAAGAACATTTAATAGAGCCACACAAAGTGTTAGACAAACTGGTTCAGCAATAAAACCAATAGCAGTACTTGCTCCAGCAATAGATAAAAAAATAATAACAGCATCAACTATATTTGATGATACTGAACAAGATTTTGAGAATGGATATCATCCAGAAGATTATAGCAAACCATTAGGAAAAGTAACTGTTAGAAGAGCTGTTGAATCATCTCAAAACATACCTTTTGTAGAAATAATGGAACAATTAAAGCCAAAAACATCTATAAAATATTTAGAAAAAATGGGAGTAACAACACTTACAGAAGAAGATAACGGATTGCCTTTATCTTTAGGTGGACTAGAAAAAGGAATTAGTCCATTACAAATGGCAGGTGCATATAGTACAATTGCAAATGATGGGGTATATATAGAACCAACATTTTATACAAAAATAGAAAAACATAATGGAAAAACACTATTAAAAGCAAAACAAAAAAGTAAAAGAGTTTTCTCAAAAGAAGTAGCATACATATTAAAAAATTTACTAACACAGCCAGTATTAGGACAAAATGGGACAGCTACATATTGTAAAATATCCGGTGTAGATGTAGCAGCAAAAACAGGAACAACAGATGAAAACTATGATAGATGGCTTTGCGGATTTACACCATATTATACAGCAGTAACTTGGTTTGGATATGATCAAAATGAAAGTGTTGAATTTAATCAAAGAAATCCAGCAGGATTAATATGGGCAAATGTAATGTCAAGAATACACACAGGTTTAAATAGTGCAAAATTTGAAAAGCCCAATACAGTGTTTAGTAGTACAATTTGTGCTGAAACAGGGAAGAAAGCTAGGTCAGGCTGTGAAAACACTTATACAGAATATTACTTATGGTTAACAACTCCAGACTTATGTGATAAACACACAGGAACAGAATTTAAAACTGATTCTACAACTAGCACAGATATAAAAAATAATGTAACAGAAATAGTAAAAGGAATAACAAATGAAATAGATGCAACAGAACCAGCTAGAACAGCTCCACAAACAAACACAGTAACAAATCCTGAAACGACAAACACTACTAAGGAAACTAAAACAAACACAAATTCAACAATAAATAAATCGAACACTACTACTACAAATACAACAACTAATAATAATAAAAATAACAGTAATAATACTGAAAAAAATCATAATACAAGCAATACTACAGAATCAAATGGCAAGACAAATACACAACAGCCAACTAATAGTACAACAGAGAGACCTGAAACATCTAATACAACACAAGAAAACACAAATATGGAATAAAGTTTTGTAGCAGTAATAAAGATAGAAAAAATATTAAAAGATATTGACTTGGAGTTTACTCAAAGTGATATATACAAACATGTAATAAAAATTAATATAAAAAGGAGAGATTTATTATGAAAAAACAAACAGCAGGTAGAAAAAACTTAGGAGAATTAGCACCTAAATTTGCGGAGCTAAATGATGATGTATTATTTGGAGAAGTATGGTCAAGAGAAGATAAACTATCATTAAGAGACAGAAGTATGATAACAATATCAGCACTAATGGCTCAAGGATTATTTCCACAATTAAAATCACATTTTATATTAGGAAAAGAACATGGAGTAACAAAAGAAGAAGCGGTAGAAATAGTAACACAATTAGCATTTTATAGTGGATGGCCAAAAGCATGGAGCGCATTTGGATTAATAAAAGAAGTATATGGTGAAGATGAAACAGAAGAAAAAGAACATGGTGGAGTATTTGGACAAGGAGAACCAAATGTAAATTTTGCAAAATATTTTATAGGAAATTCATATTTAAGACCACCTACAAAAGCAGAGCAAATAGAAATTGCAAAAGAATTTGCAAAAAGTTGAATAATGGTAGGAAATATGCTATACTATAAAATGTTATGAGTAATAAAAATTAAATTTAGAAAAGAAACTCGTAAACTAATTTGTTAAGGAGAAAAAAATTTATGAAAAATCATTTAACTTTAGGCATCTATCCAAACAAGACTTATAAATATAATGTTGTTAGAGATAGTGATTTAAAAAATCATATAAAATATAACAAAATTTATCGGCCAGGTAGATTATTGTATGTTGATGGAAAACGTATTAATAATGCAGTGATAAAACAAGAATATTTAGCTGAATTTGATGCTATTGCTAAAGAATTCTATGAAAATTTAAGCAGAATAAATATGGATATTCCAACAATTCCATACAAATAAAATGTTATAGTAGTTAAACACAAAGTAAAAAAGAGATTAGCAGTGCACTAATTTCTTTTTTTCTGTTACTTGACATTCATAATAAAGAAATAGTAGAATAAACACAGAAAATCATAGGGAGAAGATAATGAAAGAGAAAGTATATAATTTTTTGCTAACAATTCCGAAAGGTAAAGTAGTAACTTATGGTCAAATAGCAGAATATATAGGAAACAAAAAGTTAGCAAGAGTTGTTGGAAACATCCTTCATAGCAATCCAGATGAAGATAAATATCCGTGCTATAAAGTTGTCGATAGTAATGGAAATTTGTCAAAAAAATTTGCTTTTGGAGGCATAGAAAAACAAAAAGAAAAATTGGAGAAAGATGGAATAACAGTTATCAATTATAAGGTTAATTTAGATGAGTATAAAATGCTATAAATTGTAACTTGGTAATTGTATGATAATGTAAAAAGTTCTATGAAAAAATAGAAAAAAGAACATTGAAAATCAAATACAGGTAAAAATCCGATAATCGATCTTGCAAAATATATTGCTGACTAAGTTCAATTAACTTAAGCCATTTAGCAGGCATTGGAGATTTTTGAAAAAATTTATATAAAATATAATATTAAATATAATATTAAATAAAAATTATTGAATAATATAATTAAATTTTAAATAGAAAAATTATTTAGATGTAAAATTATAAAGATAAATTATAAAAATGGTTTAAAATTGATTTTAGAAACAAATATCTGGAACTAGACTAGCATTATTACTTTATTATTTATTACTTATAATAATGTTAGTCAAACAATCGTTTAAAAATAACGATAAAAGCTATATAGGCTATGAATTGCAATAGATTGACAGGTAGGACCTTGACAAAGGTTCTATTATTTTACTACTACTCCTTTTTGCACAAAACTTTGATAATACAAACCAAATGTAATACGTTTTTTATGCACAATGGAATACATATAAAAAGTGAATTATCTTTTTATAACAATATATACAATTTAGTATATTTCGTTTATAGAAAAAAATCTTTTCACACGAAAATTTTGAAATAAATAAATCTTTGCTATTGACAAAAATATTTATTTTTGTGTAGAATTATAACAAATAATATTTCTTATGGTAATACGATAGCAGAAGTACTATTTTGGAGGGAAAGTAGTAAAAAGAACGAATCTATTAAATATGTATAAAGGAGATTAAAAGAATGTTAAAAAATGCTATAGCATATATCTTGAGAAAGAGGAGTAGAACAGTTGTTATATTTATTATTTTAACAATAGTTCTTTCATGCTTATACTCATGTTTAAACAT
>OLNW01000487.1_pt1 | contig 47029 bp, 51 predicted proteins | sample 1672121 | NCBI WGS metagenome assembly OLNW01 (sample SAMEA3136648, study PRJEB25190) | human gut metagenome
AGTCTTTGAATTCATATTATCACCTCCAGTTGGTTGTGTATTTAAGCTTAAATATAATAAAATATCAAGTAAAAAATAAAAATATTTAATATTTCTAAAAATGTAGATAAATTATAACAAATGTGATAAAATTACAAAAAATACAATAAAGAGGTACGAAAATGTCAGAAAAAATAAGACCATTTGTAAAGTGGGCTGGAGGAAAAGGAAGTTTAATACCACAGCTAAACAATTTCTACCCATATGAACTAAAAAATGGAATAATAGAAAGATATATAGAACCATTTGTAGGTGGAGGAGCGGTATTAATAGATATATTGCAAAAATATGATGTACAAGAAGCATATGCATTTGATATAAATATAGATTTAATAAATTCATACAATGTCATAAAAAACAATGTAGAAGATTTGATAACAAATCTAAAACAAATGGAAACAGAATATTTACAATTAGAACAAGAAGAAAGAAAAAATTACTTTTATAATAAAAGAGAAGAATATAATAATTACACATTAGAAGAAAATGAACACAATATTCAAAGAGCAGCACAATTTATATATTTAAATAGGACATGCTTTAATGGGTTATATAGAGTTAATAAAGCAGGAAAATTCAATGTTCCTATGGGAAGTCATAAAAATCCTACAATATGTGATGAAGAAAACTTAAGAAATTTATCAAAATTAATACAAAATGTACAATTTCAATATGGTGATTATAGAAGAAGTATGGAATATGTAACAGAAAATACATTTGTGTATTTCGACCCACCATACAGACCTTTAAATGTAACATCAGGATTTACATCATATACAAAAGAAGATTTTAACGATGATAATCAAAGAGAATTAGCAGAATTTTATAGAGAATTAAATGAACAAAATGTAAAACTAATGCTAAGCAATTCAAATCCGAAAAACACAAATAAAGAAGATACTTTCTTTGACAATATATATCAAGGATTCAATATAGATGAAATATATGCAAGTAGAATGATAAATGCAAACTCAAAAGGAAGAGGAAAAATATCAGAGATATTAGTAACGAACTATAATACTTAATGGAGTGTGATAATGTATACAGGAAAATATTATAAGGATGATGAACATTTTAAATTAATAAAAGGTGACACATTTAAGGTATTGAAAAAGATTGAAGATAAAACAATAGATATGATATTTGCAGATCCACCATATTTCCTATCAAATGATGGGATAACATGTAGTCGGTGGAAAAATGGTAACAGTAAATAAAGGAGAATGGGATTCATCGGATTCATTAAAATATAAACATAGATTTAATAAAAAGTGGATAAAGGAATGTTATAGAATACTAAAAGATAATGGAACTATATGGATAAGTGGAACACTACACAATATCTATTCCATAGGTATGGCACTTGAAGAAGAAGGGTTTAAAATAATTAATAATATAACATGGCAGAAAACAAATCCACCACCCAATTTAGCTTGTAAAACATTTACACATTCAACAGAAACAATTTTATGGGCAAGAAAAGATATTAAGAAATGTAAATATAAATTTAATTATGAATTAATGAAAGAAATGAATAATGGAAAGCAGATGAAAGATGTTTGGACTACAAGTTTAACAAAGCCATTAGAAAAGAAATGTGGTAAACATCCTACACAAAAACCATTAGAAATATTAAAAAGAATAATATTAGCATCTACAGAAGAAAATGATATAATTTTAGATCCATTTAGTGGAAGCGGAACAACTGGAATTGCAGCATATAAGTTGGGAAGAAATTATATTGGAATAGAAAGAGAAAAACAATATCTAGATTTATCGATAAAAAGATATGAAGAAATAAAGGAGGCAATAGATGAATAATAGAAATTTTGAAGAGTGGCTATCAGAATTTGATGACAGTATAGCTAGTTGGAAGTATTATACAGATTTTGATAAAGTGTATGACAATGTAAATAAAATAAAAAATGAGCTTAATTTATTAAATGGATTAATTGGCAGTAAGAATATAGAAAATGATTTTAAAGAACTAATTAATGAATATCCAAAAGTTTTACAAGCAATACCAATTTTAATTGCAAAAAGAGAAAATGTAATAATTATAAAAGATGCAATACAAGACTATTATTACAATTTTAACAAAATGAATTATTCGATAGAAGATTATATTATGTTTATGAGAAAAACTGGAATATTCGATTTATTAGAGAACCATTTAATAGGAAATGTATTTGACTATGTTACAGGCGTAGAAGTTGGAATGGATACAAATGGAAGAAAAGGTAGAACAGGAGATGCGATGGAAGATTTGGTAGAAAGCTATCTCCTTAAAGCAGGGTTTGTAAGAGATTTTAATTATTTTAAAGAATACACTAAAACAGATATAATGAATAAATGGGGAATTGATTTATCACATATAGATCAAAAATTAAAAGGAAATTCTAAGAATAAAAATGCAGAGAAAAGATTTGATTTTGTAGTAAAAACGAACGAAATGCTATATGTTATAGAAACAAACTTTTATGCTACTCAAGGTTCAAAATTAAATGAAACTGCTAGAAGTTACAAAATGATAGAATCAGAATTTAAAAACATGAAAGATGTTACTTTTGTATGGTTTACTGATGGAAAAGGATGGAAGAGTGCAAGGCATAATTTAGAAGAAACTTTTAATGAAATGAAACATATTTATAATATCTCGGATATGAAAAATGGCATAATGACTAAAATATTTAAATAGAAAAGGAAAAATGAATGGAATTATTAGAGGGTAGAAAATATAGAAAAAGAAGAACAGAAAAATCTATTATGGATATAAAAGTAAATGATAGTTACACAATATATGTATTTAAGGGTTCTTTATCTCCAAACGATATAGTAGTTCAATATAGTAAGAATGACGGAAGAGCAAGAACACCAAAACATATACATTGGGTAATAGATATGCTTTTAAAAGAACAAAAGAATCATAATGATGTTATTACTTTTATTAAATGTATGCAAAAAACATGGGATGAAATTGTGGGACTAGAAAGTAATGATTATACAACATTAAGAGATATATTATTAAAATACAAAAATAGAGTGGATAGAGAAATATCAAAATTAACGCTTGAAGGGCGGAGAATATCCAATTGATTTTGTTTTAATTTTATTATTACTACTTATGATTCAAGAAAAGACAAATAGAGCAGATGCATATATGTTTAAACAGATATTGGATGAATTGTTAAAAGATAATATGGATATTTTTTCAATTGTAAGCACTTCTACTTTTAGAGGAAGATAAGAATAAAATATATAAAAAAGATTGTGGGGGCAACTTTTATTAGTTGTCCCTTTATGCATTTTAGAAGGAGGAATGAATTTGAAATATAAACCAGAACAATTTGAATTAGAAGAAACAACAATATGGTCTTTTAAAGAAAGAGGAAATTGGGCAACACATAGAGGAGACTACAGGGGTAATTGTTCACCACAAGTTCCTAGAAATTTGATTTTGAAATATACAAATGAAGGAGATATAGTATTAGATACATTTTGTGGAAGCGGTACTACAATGATAGAAACAAAGTTACTTAATAGAAAAGGATTACGGAATAGATGTGAATGTAGAAGCTCTTAAAATGGCAAAAGAAAGAATTAGTTTTAAAAGCAACAACTTATATGAACCAAAATTAATAAGAGCAGATTCGACCGATTTGAAAGGAATCGTGCCGGATAATTGTATAGATTTCATATTTGCACATCCACCGTATGCTAATATTATTAAATATAGCAAAGATATTAAAGAAGATTTATCAAGATTAGAATTAAATGAATTTTTAGATCAAATAAAACTATTTTCAAAAGAATGTTTTAGAATCTTAAAGAAAAATAAATTCTGTGCAGTTCTAATTGGAGACATTAGGAAAAATAAAAATGTTATTCCATTAGGGTTTTATATCATGAGTATTTTTATCGAAACAGGATTCACATTAAAAGAAATAATTATAAAGGAGCAGCATAATTGCAAAAGGACTAATTATTGGAGCCAAAATTCAAAAAGAGATTTTTATTTGTTGGCACATGAGTACATATTTATACTAAAAAAGACATGATTTGACAAAAGTAAATAAATGTGTTAATATCTACCTTAGATTCGGTATAGCACCTTGTCTAAAAAGTTGAAATATTTTAATATTGGGTATAAAACCTTTTATTTAAGCAAAGTTATAATAGTATTATTTTCTTTGTTTATTTTGACTTGAAGTTTAAGGTCTATCTAAATCTAGATAGATTATTTTTTTGTTTTAAAAGGAGGAAAAATTATGGAAAAAACAAGCAAAGAAAATAATATTATTAGAAAAGAGGTGAAATATGATTCTAAAAATATGCCTAATGCAAAAATACTAATATCAGCGTTACAACATATCGGATATGAGAACACAGTAGCAATATGTGATATTATCGATAATAGCATAGATGCAGATTCTACAAGGATACAAGTATTTATAGAAGAAGATAATGAAAAGCAATTAAGAATAATTATAGCAGATAATGGAAATGGTATGGAGTATGAAGTATTAGATGAAGCATTAAAATTAGGTTCTAACAGTGAACATTCTGAAAGTGCAGATTTAGGAAAATTCGGAATGGGATTGAGCACAGCCGGATTATCACTAGCTAATAGAACAACTGTATTGACAAAAGAAATAAATGCACCATTTCTATTAAAAAGTGTGACAGATGTTGATGTAATAAAAGAATCTAATGATTTTGTTAAGTATATAGGAAATGCAAATCAAGCAGAAGAAGTATTTTTTAATAGTATTGTTAATAATGAAACAGGAACTGTTATAATATTTGAGAAATGTTTAGGAATAACTAATAAGAATATAAAACACTTTTCTAATAAGTTAATCAAAGAGATATCTAGAATATATAGAAAATATATGAATAGAATTACTTTTGAAGTAAATGGGGAAAAAATTATTCCTTACGATCCTTTAATGTTAGATGATTCAGAATTTAAATCAGAGTTGTTTAGCGATGAAGACTATGAAGTTAAATGGAAAGATAATGAAACGGGTGAAATAAAAAAAGGAATAGTTCATGTTAAATTAGCTTTACTACAAGTATATAATGAGGAACTCCAAAAAAATACAGATATTAATATGAAAAATCAAGGATTTTCTGTTTTGAGAAATAATAGAGAAATAGCATTTGGATTTGTACCGAAAGACTGGTTCACTAAACATCCAAACTTCAACAGAGTTAGGGGAGAATTGTCATTTGATTCAGAATTAGATGAGCCAATGGGGGTTAACTTTACTAAGAATGGTATAGATATGGTAGATTCAATAGATAATTCATTAAGGAACGATTTGTTACCTCAAATGCGAGCTATGAGTAATAAAACAAAGAAAAATGCTAAAATATCTAAAGAAGAAATAGATAGTCATAAAGAGGCGGAAAAGGTAATTAATAATAAATCTAAATTGTTAATTACTCCTGTTGTTAAGAAAGAGAAAAGAGATACGAATAAAGAGAAAACACAAACAGAGATAGCTGAACAAAATAGTAAAGAGAATTTACAAGAAAGAGAAAGAAAACCAAAGAAAACACAAGATAGTAATGCTAATGTAGAATTTAGAACTGCAAAAAATGGTAGACTTGCTTCAATTTTTGAAGCTTGGCAAGAAGGAAAAAAAATAATAATAGAGTGGAATACAGAGCATCCATTTTATGATAGATTTGTAATTGAAAATAAAGATAATCAACACTTGGTTACATCTGTAGACTTTTTAATATATTCTTTAGCAGCAGCACAAATTCAAGCTATGGGGGACGATGAAAATAAAGCTATTATGGTAGAAAATATAATTTCTACTATGAGTACAAATATGAGAGCTTTGTTATCATAGATGGAAAGGGGAAATATAATGTCAGATTTAAAAGCAATAGATATTGAAGAATTTATGGGATTTATAGAAAAAACCACTAAAAAAGGCAAAGGATATGTGTGGGATTTCTCGGATTATAAGTTTAAAAGTTTTGTAGAAGAGTGTACAGGTAGTAATATAGATGATGAAAAATACAAAGATGATGAAGAAGGAAATTCAAAGGCTAAAAGACTAAGAAGGTATATTAAAAATGAAGAAAATATAAAAACTAAACAATTGATAAATGGTCTTTTAGATTATGGAACTAAAAAAGGTTTTTTACTTAAGTCATACATACCAAAGATAAAGAAAATAATAAAAGAATTAGAAAAAAATGAAAAGACATTAGAAATTAATTCAAATACAGTAAAAAACAAAAAGGAAGAAGAAGTATTACTAAAGCATATCAAAGAAAGACTATCAAAAGGTGAATATGAATTTGCTATAGATAGATTACATACATTATTGAAATATAAATTTGAAGCTATATTTAAAGAAATAGGAAAATCAATACAGGGAGAGACGCTAGATTCTATAACAGGTGAATTAAATAATATATTGAGAGAAAATGAAACATTTAAAGAGAGCACAACTTTTAGTATTTTAACTGCTACTAAGAAAATAATGAAAAGTTTTGATGATGCAAGAAATCATAAGACATATGCTCATGCTAATAGTATCATGAAAAAGAATGAAGCGGAATTTTTATGTACTTATATTGTAGATTATTATAATTTTATTAATAAAATTGAATATAAGAAGATAAAAATTGGCAAATAGAGAAAGAGTTAATAGGCTCTTTTTCTATACCATATTAATATCTTTGATTAAAACATCTTCCAGTAAATCAGCACTCGCTCTATCAGTAGATTCAAAATCATGAACATAATAGGTATAAGTTGTTCCAGTACTTGCATGACCTAATTTATGGGAAACAGTTTTAATATCAACATTTTCAGCAACAAGTATAGAAGCAAAAGTATGTCTAAGATCATGAAATCGAATATGTGGAAAGTTATTTTTTTTCAAAAATTTAGAAAACCATTTTGGACCTGTAGCAGGATTCATAATATTACCATCATCTGTAGTAAAAATATTTTTTACACCATGCCACCTATCACCAAGAGCTAATCTCATTTTTCCTTGTTCAGCTCTCCATCTTTTTAATAATGAAATACAAGTATCAGAAATTGCAATAGTTCTATTACTAGAGTCAGTTTTAGGTGGCTTTTCTTTGATTCCTTGCCTTCCTAAATAATAAGCACTTCTATTAATAGTTACAGTTTTGTTTTTAAAATCAATATCATCCCAATGTAATCCAACAATTTCACCTCTTCTAAAACCACCTAATGTAGCTAAAGTTACAAAACATTGGTATTTTAAAGGAGCTGTTTCAAATAGTTTATTTAACATTTTAGATGCTGTTTCTTTATCATAACAAGACATTTTGATTCTCTTGTATTTAGGTGTATTAACTTTGGTACAAGGATTATAAGGAACCATATCCCATTTTATAGCAGTATTAAACATTACAGACAATATTTCATGAACTTTATGTATGGTTGATGGAGATAATGTTTTAATATTACCATCTTTATCTTTTCTGTTAGTAGGCTTTGTAGCTAAAAAGTTATATAAATTATCAATATCCAATGTCTTAATTTTATCTAATCTTTTACTACCTAAGTAAGGCAATATATGTAGTCTTAATTTTTCATCATAACTCTGATAAGTATTAGGGGAAAGACTAGGTTTTGCATATGTTTTTAGCAACATTGGACTATATTCATTTAAAGTAATTTTACTAGCAGAATAAGTGCAACCACCCTCTATTGAAGCAATAAATTTTGCAAGTTCTTTTTCAGCTTCTCTTCTAGAAGAACAAGAAACAGTTTTATTATAATATTTTCTTTTACCATTTAAATCAAATCCATTACTAACACGAAGTCGATACTTACCATTACCCATATCAATAATATTACCTGCCATAAGAATAACCTCCTTTATGAATTTCTAACCAATCTAAAAAATCATCATTTGTAGAAAGTCCTTTCTTAATATCATCTTTAAATTTTTTAGCTTCCTTTTTCCAAATCTCAAAGTTCAATTTATAACTTTCAATGTCAGGATATCTTTTAACAAGCATGCACCAATTAGAATAGGTAGAACGATATTTTCTTTGAACATCATCTTTTTTTAACTTGTTGTTATAAGCTATTGCAGCACCAACTTGTTTACAAGTTTTATTAGTAGTTCCATATAAGTTATCACAAAATATTTCATTTGATTTAGAAATGGGAATAAAGAACTTACCACAATTATTACATCTTTTAATAACTTTTTTATTATTCTGAAGTACTTGATTAAAAGAAATTATCACAAAGGAAAACATATCATTTGATTGATAACTAATACTTGGAATAATTTTAAGTTCTTTATTTTTAATATCTTTAATTAGATTTTTTTCAGATTGAAAAGTATCTAATAATTTTTTGTATTGATTGTTAGAATGTAAAATAGTGTCATATTGTGTTCGCATGCTAACATCAATAGAATAATCAAAACTATATTTTTTTGCAGCTAAATAATTTCTTTCTAAAGGTTTTAAATTAGATATAGTTTTATTATTATCTACATTATAAGTATAAGATATTATATTTATTAATTTTGATTGGAACTTTATAAAATCACTGTTATGTTTTAAATAGAATTTATGTATAATTTGTTTAAACTCTATATATGTCATATCTTCTACTAAAATACTATCAATAAACTTTTTAAAAGAATTCTTAAAAAAGTTTTTATATCCGAAAGGTCCATATTTCATAAAAAAGATTAGAAAGTTATCAAAATTTTCAAAATTTGTATTTAAAAAGTCTAGTAGTAAAGTTCCAACAGATTTTATAGAAAAAGAATCATCTATAAACACGATATTATCACTTTCATAAAAATTATTAAAATCTAATAATTCATTATCATTTGTATCAAATCTTAAATTTAAATTTATCATATAAAAATCTCCTTTAACAATTTCAAAACAAACATCAAATAAACAATGTTAACGAAATTAAGTAAATTCAATAAAAACTATTGTAAATGTTAGTGATGTTGTTGTAATATATAAATACTTTAACAATATAATATTTTATAATAGGTTGTTAACAGTATAACATTAAAAAATGTTATTGTCAACAACAACAGCAAAAGGAGGTGAGAAAATGAAGAATTTAGACATAAGAAAGGCTATAGAAAGTAATAATTTTAAGTATTGGCAAGTAGCAAATAAACTAGGAATAACAGATGGCAATTTTAGCAGATTACTTAGATTTGAACTGGAAAGAGTTGAAAAGGAAAAAATATTAAAAGCGATTGAAGATTTAAAGGAGGAAAGATAAAAATGGAACAAAAAGAAATTATATACACCAAAAAAGATGTAATAGAAAAATATAAGCCAATGTTTACTGAGTGGTCTCTTTCAAAATTAATTAGAGAACGAAAAATTAAGTATATAAAGATTGGAAGAAAAATTTTTATTACGAAACAAGCAGTAGATGAATTTATAAAAAAACAGGAAGAAACAAATATTATTTTAGGAGAAAGGAGATTACAAATTGTTTAAAATAAAAAATTGTCCTTTCAATTGGTACTTGAAAGAACAATATAATTGAATATAAGGCTAACCTATATAAACAATCTCTAAACATATTATATACGATTAGCCTAAAATATTCAATAAATTTAAAAATATTTTAGGAGGAATAAAATTGAATATATATGATGAAATTAGAAGTAAATTAACAAATAAACAAGTAGCAAAATATTATTTAGGTGAACCACAACAACATTCTGGAAATAGTATTGGATATTGTTCGCCATTTAGAAATGAAAAGCATCCGTCATTCTGGGTAAATGATGAAAAAGGATTTACAGATTTTGCAGCAAAAGAGCATAGCGGTAATATGGTGACATTTGTAATGCAATATAAAAATTTACCAACATATTTTGATGCAGCAAAGCAATTGATTAATGACTTTGGATTAAATATAGAGATAAAAGAAAATATGTCTTGCTTTAGTAAAAATAGAACAAAAGAAAAAATTACTGATTTAGTATTTGATAAAGGTAATAAACCGAAAGATATAAATTGTATGTTTGATATAACAGAATATACAAGCAAGCCAGATAAGAAAGAGGCGGCATATATAAAAAATCGAATACCCTATCTTGAAATAAAGAAATATTCATTAGATGAAATATTAAATAATATTGTAAAAGGAAAAACAATAATTCCATCAGGAATAAAGGCGAATGCAAAACAAAATTTTAAAGGACAACAATTATTTTTGGTGGATTTTGATAATACCAAAAATGGAATAAAAATAAGTGCAAATGATGAAGAACATACTACAATAGATAAATTATTAAAATATTGCAAAGAAATAAATTTAATACCTACATTTGCATATTATACATTTAGCCATAGTGAGGAACAACATAAATTTAGAGTTGGTTATGTTTTAGAAGAACCTATTGTGGATTATAAAATTGCAGAAAAAATTCCTAAAAAATTGTTAGAGATATTTAAAGATTTTAATCCAGATACTTCTAAACAAAATTTAGCAGATTTCTTTTATGGTGGGAAAAGTATAGCATATAAAAGTGATAATTATTATAATCCAAGGTTATTAGAAGGATATGCATATAATGATGAATTTGAAATATCGGAAGATATATATAAACAATATAATGATTTACTGAGACCAGAAGGATATGAATTTTCTAGCAGAGGACTTGTACAAAAGATAGTAAGAAAAGATATAATAGAAGATAGAGTAGTGAGTAACTTTATTGCTATCCCAACGAATTTTATAACATACAATGATGGAAAAGAAACAAGAACAGAAGTTATTATAAAAACAATTTTAGATACAGGTGAAGAATTACCACAGGTTTCAGTAGATATAAATAATTTTGAAAATGTAAATTGGATTGCTAATGGATTGTGGAGTTTTGATCCTAGAATAACTCCTCGTGGAAATACTAAAGAACATTTAAAGTTTACTTCAAAAATATTAAGTAAATTAGCAACTAAAGAAACAATATATTCACATATGGGATTTAGACAAGTAAACGGTAAATTGCATTACTTATATCATGGTGGAGCAATTGGTGAAAATAAAAGTATAAAAGTTGATTTAAGTGAATCGGGATTAGAACAATATAAATTTATAGAAGATGAATTAGAACCAAAACAAATTAAAGAATGTGTTGAAACTACACTTAGTTTATTGAATGTAGGGAAAGAAACCATTATAGTACCATTATTGGGAACTATTTTCTTAGCACCTTTACAAGAAATATTTAGAGAAATAGGAATAGCTAATGGTTTTGTAACATGAGTATTGGGAGAAAGTGGAACACAAAAAAGTACATTAGCTGCACTATTATTATCACACTTTGGAGATTTCGAGAGAGATACCATTCCATGTGGATTTAAAGATACAGTGAATAGTCTAGAAAAACAAGCTTTTATAGTAAAGGATAGTGTATTGTTAGTTGATGACTATTATCCAAGTCAATCTCTACAAGAATCAAGAAAAATGGAAGCGGTAGCAGAAAGTATATTTGGAATGGCAGGAGATAGACAGGGTAGATCAAGGATGAAGCAAAATGGTAAAGATATTAGAAATTCATATAGTTCAAGGGGAATATTAATGGCAACAGGAGAAAATTTTCCTAATTTTGCAGAGAGCAGAGTAGCAAGAAGTGTAATTGTTGAATTAGAAAAAGATGACTTAAGATTAGATATCCTAACATATTTGCAAAAAAACAAAGATAAATTAAATATCTCTATGAGAGAATATATAAAATGGATAATAGAAAATTATGATAAAATAAAAGAAAGCATAAAAAATGATTTTTCAAGATATCGAGCAAAATTTAATAGAAATTTTGCACATGCAAGAATACCAGAGAACATGGCATCTTTATATATTGGATGTGAAATGCTTTTTGAATTTGCAAAATCTAAAGGTGTTATAGATGAAACTATAATGAACCAATGGAAATTAATTTCTGCAAATAGCTTACTTAAATTAGCGGAAAAGCAAAGTTTAAGAACATCAGATTCAAAACCAGACAAAATGTTTTTCTATGCTATTCAAGAGCTAATAGCAAGTGGAGAAGTGTATTTTAAACCATATTTACATGAGGATACAGTATCAAGTAATGGATATGCAACATTTATTGGATGTTATGATAGTACACAAGGAGTATATTATTTAATACCAGGGGTAGCTTACAAGACAGTTGTACAATACTATGAAAAACAAAATATTAAATTTCCATTAAATCAGGCAGCATTGTGGACGTATTTAAAGAAACATGGAGCATTAAAGATAGTAGAAAAAGATAGAAATACAATAAGAAGAAAAATAAACAAAGAAAGCATTGCTGTTATTGCAGTGGCTCAAGAAAAGATTAGCGAAGATATGGGGAATAAACCAATGAATGAAAAAGTTGAAGAAATACTAAAAGTAGAACCTTAGAAAAATCTAAGGTTTTATTTGTTTTATATAGATTAAGTTTGAAGGAAGTAGTATAATCCAAGTGAAAAGTTAAGCGGTACATAAAAAATATTGAAAAATAAAGTGTTCAAAATTAATATACCGAAATGTACAATAAAAGGAGGAATTATGAGTAAATATATATTTCTAACAAATGAAGGATATACATATCAGCCAAATTCAGAGAGTGTAGAACCAGATTGTGAGAATTCTCAGTTAATTGGAATTACAGAAGGTAGTAATCAAGAAGATGCATTTAACAATTTATTAAAAGAAAGAGAATATTTGAAAAAATTTAATTTTGATGAAGTGTATTGTTACAAATTAGATGACAATTATCAAGAGAGTAAAAAGTGTTTTTATATAAAGGAGAAAAAGTGATGGTGTATAAAATAGTGAAAAAGTATGGATTTATAATTAGATATATTGTATGTGCTGTGACCATTGAAAGCTTAGAAGTAACAGACAGTTACATATTAAATTTATTAGTTATATCTCCAATAATATCGGAATTATTATGGATGATATCTTTTTATACTTCAAAAATAGTAATATATCGTAAATTAGAAATAGATAACTCTACTATAGGTAGCGTAGGATATACAGTTGCATATATTTTATATGCCGTAATATTATTTGGAGTATTATTACTACTTACAAAGTCTAAAGTCATACCAATAATTACTGGTTTTGATTTGAAATTATTTAATTTAATAACTAATTATTTTACTAATATTATAATAGATTTTACAAATAGGATAGTAGAGAACTTAAATACAATCTAGAAAGACTAGGTTGTATTTTTTGTCGAAATTTATATTTTTCTACAAGTTTCGACAAATTATATTAATTAATATATGTTATAATTTAAAAAATATATAGTGGAGAAAAATATGGAGAAAATATATCATAATAGTTTGTTAAAAAAAGAAACAGAATTATTAGAATCAAAAAAAGTAATTTCAAAATTAAATATAAAAGATGAAGAAGCGGAAGGTTATGATAATTTCGTCAAAAATTTTATTGACTTAAAAACATTTCCGTATATCAATACTGAATATGCAAATATAATTGAAGATGAATTTGAAGACTTAGAAAAAGTAGAAAAACTTCAAATAATAGGACATATAGAATCACTAATAAAAGATTTTGATGATGCAATAATAAATTATATAAACAAAAATGAAATAGATGTAATAAGAGATAAGTTTTTTTATGAGGGATGGGTTGAGGAGAAAAAAGATGAAATAATAAGTACTGTCAGAGGTGGAGAATATGCAGAAATGTTATTAAACCAAATTTTAATAAATAATGGCTTTATGAAAGTAATATCCAAGTTAAGTCAGCAGTGGGGAAGATTAAGCCCAACAGGAATTGATATTGTATATGCTAATTTAGAAGAGAAAAAACTAGTATTAATGGAATCAAAATTTTATAAAAAGTATAATGATGCATTAAAATCGGTCGATAAAGATTTGAAAGACATAATTGATGGAACAAAATTAGACAATGAATTATTAGAATGGAAAAAAAGATTAAAACAAATGCCTGAAGAAATTCAAACATGGTATATTGACATGATAGATTCAAATAAAAATAATAAAGAAGGATTATTAGAATATTTTGAAGAGATAAATGTAATAGGTTTTGTTATGGCTAATAAAGACAAAAACTATAATAGAAACTTTGAAGAATATAAGCATGAATATAAAAATAATTCATACAAGGTATTACTTATTTCAGTTCCAATCATATCAAAAGATAAATTTATATCAAGTTGTTTAACAAGACTTGATGAAATAAAAGGAGAAATATAAATGAAAAAAATAGGAGATCCATTATTATATAAAATAGAAAATAATAAAGAATTAGTAAAAGATAAAAATTTTGCACTTTTACTTGCAGCATCATTGCAGACATATTATATAAGCAAACAAGTTGAAGTTGCAGAAACTGAAATACTAAAAATTATAGGAAAGTCAAAAGTAAATCCTAATATTACATTGATGCCTCTACAATTAAAATTTTTAAGAAAGATGAAAGATACTAAAAAATTAATAATAAGCGCACCAACAAGTTTTGGAAAAACTTTTTTAACTATGGAACATATTAGAAGAAATACTGAAAATTACAACACAATATTTTATATAGTTCATACAAATTCACTGAAAGATGAATTAGTAGAAAAATTTAATAAAAATTTGAGTGAATATGAAATTTTAGAAAATATTGATGAAACAGAGGATGTACAAAAAGAACTGAAGAAAAGAATATATGTATTAGTATCTGACGGGCAAAGTTTATATAATTATAAAAATGATATAGATTTACTAGTGGTTGATGAAGCATACAATTTGAATAATAAACAGTCAAATGAAAGATATTATTGTATAATGCAATCCTATTATGCATTATTAAAAAATGCAAAAAAAATTTTTTTATTAGGACCTTTTATATCTGATAAAGAGGGAAATGAATCAAGGGAGTTTGAACTTATAAAAACAAGCTTTTCACCAGTAGGAACAAGAATTCAAAATATGAGAGAAGGAGAGAGTGCGGAAAAATTATTTATAGAAAAAATAAATAAAAATGAAAATACAATAGGGTATTTTAATTCAAAACAAGATATTTATGAGTATTTAAATAAGATATTACAAAATAATGAATTGCAAGATAAATATTTTAACGATCCAATAATAAACATGATGGAAAGAGAATTTCCTTCATATTGGTTGTTACCTAAAATAATGAAAAAGGGGATAGGTGTTTATCATTCTGCATTCCCAAAGTACATAAACATATATAATATGAATAAATTTAATAGCAATGAGTACAAGGGCCTGTTGACAACATCCGCTATATTAGAGGGAGTAAATACTGCTGCAAGAAATCTTATAATTTTTAAAACTATGGATGGAACTCGTCCATTAACTCCATTTAGATTCTTTAACTTATGTGGAAGAGTTGGAAGATTAGGAGAAGAGATAATAGGAGATGTGTATAATTTTGGAGAATCTTATGATGAAAAATATAAAGAAAGAGAGCAAAAATTAATTATAGGCTCAGAAAAATTCGAAGATGAATATGAAGAATTTGATGATAATGTATTAAAAGATAAAAGACAAGTAGATTCTGAAGTTAAGAAGAAAATAAACGAAATTTATAAACAGTTAAATATTGATTTTGATAAAGAGTATCCATCTCTATCGTTTTTTTCTAACGGAAGCAAAGGAATGTTATTAAGCTTAGAAAAATATATAAAATTTAAAGTACAGTTTAAGGAATTTTTAAACTCAAAGGATTCTAAAAATAAAGACAAAAAAACCATTAATAAAAATAAAATTTTAGATTTTATTTATGATAATTACATAAAAGAAATAAAGAAGAATTATAGACCAAATGCAAATTGTGGATTTTTCGCCAGAAAAGTTTTAGAAGTTGTTTTAAGAAGTGAATATAAAGGAATAGATTTAAGTATTAAGAAAGTAATGGTTACAATCGAACAAGAAGTTGAAAAATTCAAAGAACTAACTATAACTCAAAAAAATCAATATGTAATAGAACTTATGAGATTAGTTTATGATTATATACCACATGATTTTTATAATGCAACATATTTATTAACAACATTCATTGAAAATGACACATATTTTACAGAAGAGGAAAAACAAAATTATAAAAAATATTTTTATAATAGAGTGCAACTATACTTGGCAGGAGGAGAAGAAGAGTATAAGAAAACAGTTAAATTGTTAAGAGATATTGGAATGATGCCATCAATGATAAAAGAAATTATAAAAGAAATAAAAAATGATAATTTAAATGATTCTATATCTAGAAAAGAAATAATAATATATATAAAAGAAAAAATAAGAAATCGAAAAATAAAATTTAGTAGTGAAGAACAAGTTGTTTGGAATTTAATTTTAGGGTAGTAAAGGGATAAGAAAAGCTTATCCTTTTTTCTGGTTTCTTTGTCACACCTTGGTCACACTCTCCACAAAAACGCCCAAATTCAAACACAAACTAACACAAACAAAGTATCACCAATTTCATCGATTAACTTACTCTAACAAAACATAACACAATTACACCAAACTCAACAATACCAGCACTTACGGGCTCATAACCCGAAGGCCAGAATAAAGATACGAAAAATTTCTAAATGCCGTTATCCTGCTCAAAGGCATAAATTCCTTGAACAAATTCTTTAACATATGATATAATACGAAAAAAAGGAGGAATTTTATGTGTACAGCTGTAACATACAAAACTAAAGACTTTTACTTTGGAAGAACACTAGACTATGAATACTCATATAAAGAAGAAATAACAATAACACCAAGAAATTACAATTTCAAATTCAGAAACAAAAACAACAAAAACAAGCACTATGCCATAATAGGCATGGCATACATATCAGACGACTATCCACTATATTATGACGCAGTAAACGAAAAAGGGCTAGGAATTGCAGGGCTAAACTTTGTTGGAAATGCATGTTATTATGATGTAAAACCTGATAAAGATAATATAGCGCAATTTGAATTTATTCCATGGATACTTAGTCAATGTGCGAATATAAGTGAAGTAAGAAAATTGTTAAAAAATATAAACATAACAAATATTAAATTTAATTCTCAATTACCATTAGCACAATTACATTGGTTGATTTCTGATGAAAATGAATCTATAACAGTTGAAGCCATTAAAGATGGAATACATGTATATGAAAATCCTGTTGGAGTGTTAACTAACAATCCTAGGTTTGATAAACAACTATTTGAATTAAACAAGTACATGCACTTATCACCAAAAAATCCACAAAACAATTTTTCAAAAGATTTAAATTTAGAATATTATAGCAGAGGGATGGGAGGCATAGGACTTCCAGGAGATTTATCTTCACAATCAAGATTTATCAGGGCATCTTTTGTAAAAATGAATTCAGTTTCAGGTGAAAGTGAAAGAGAAAGTGTAAGTCAATTCTTTCATATATTAAACTCTGTTGATCAACCAAGAGGATGCTGTGAGTTAGATGACGGAAAATATGAAATAACAATATATACATCTTGTTGTAATGCTACAAAAGGAATTTATTATTATACAACATATAATAATCATCAAATTACTGCAGTAGATATTCACGAAGAAAACCTAGATAGTGATAAACTTATTAGTTATAAATTAATTGATAATGGCGAAGTAAGAATGCAAAATAAAAAATAGGAGGGGATATTATGCCAAACATATCAACAGGAATAAACCTAGATTCAAACTTTTTTAACCTAAAAGCAATAGAAGAAAAAGAAGTAAGACCAGAAATCGAAAAACTATTAGTAGAAAACGAAAAAATAATGTGTGCATTCAAAACAATCAGAGACCAAGTAATATTCACAAACAGCAGAATCTTTGTCATAAACGTAAAAGGAGTCACAGGTAAAAAAATCGCATACTTTTCATATCCATATTCAAAAATACAATATTACGGAATTGAAACAGCAGGATTCATGGATATAGACAGCGAATTAATAATCACATTTAGCAATGGGCACATACTACAATTTGATTTCAAATCAAATGTAGACATAAGAATGATAAATTCGTTAATATCTAAATATGTACTATAATGCAACTGGAATAATCAAAAAAGCATAAAATAAAAAGAAAAGGGGAAAGAGTATGAAAGCAGAAGAAAGAGAACTATTAAGATTTTTAGAAGGAACAGACAAAAACTTTATAATACCAATATACCAAAGAAACTATGACTGGAAAAAAGAAAACTGCAAGCAACTATTCAATGACCTAGAAAACGCAATAAGCAAAAAACTAAGTACTCACTTCTTTGGAAGCATAGTATGCAAGCCAGAAGACCTAGAAAGAATAATCATAATAGATGGACAACAAAGAATAACAACAGTATCATTATTATTACTAGCAATATACAACAACATAAAAAACAACAACATAGAAGTACAAGAACAATTAGATGAAAAGATTTTAAATGAATATCTTATAAATAAATACAGTCCAAAAGAAAAGAAAATTAAGTTAAAACCAATCAAAAAAGACCAAGAAGCATTTAAACTATTATTTGAAAACCAAAAAGAAGAATTTATAAAAGAATCAAATTTAACGCAAAATTACGAATATTTATATAAAAGAGTAGAAGAATCAAAATATTCACCAGAAGAGCTATATTCAGCAATAAAAAGGCTGATGATTGTTGTAATTCAACTACATGAAAGTGACAATCCACAACTAATATTTGAAAGCATGAACTCAACAGGACTAGATCTTACAGAAGCAGACAAAATCAGAAACTATATATTAATGGACAAGCAATATGAAGAGCAAGAAAAATACTATACAGAATATTGGAGCAAAATTGAAAAAAACGTAGGATATGATACAACTAGTTTTATAAAAGACTATCTAACAATAAAAATGCAAAAAGTACCAACATATAGCAAAATATATAGAATTTTTAAAGAAGACTATATAATAAGAAACAATTTAGACATAGAAAAAGTTTTAGAAGAAATGCTTGTATACTCTAAGATTTATTCTGAAATAAGAAAAAATAATACAAGCAACAAAAATATAGACAGATATTTATCTAATCTAAACTATCTAAGGTATACATTGTTATATCCATATTTAATGCAATTATTAAAACATTATGAAGAAAATGAATTAAGTGAAGTAGAATTAGATGAATGCTTAAAAACTATTGAAACTTACATTTTAAGAAGAATTATTTGTGGAAAGCCAACAAATGCATTAAGTAAAGGATTTTGCAATTTAGATAAAGAAATAATAACTATAATTGAAAAAAGAAAATTTGATATGAACATGTATGCAGATGTAATGAAATATGTTCTAATCAATAAAAAAGGTCATTTAATTTTTCCAACTGACGAAGAATTTAAAAAAGCATTTAAGGAATTTCACTTATATGAAACACAAATGGCCACTAAAAACTATGTACTTGAGGAACTAGAAAATTATAACAACAAAGAAAAAATATTAAACTTAAATAGCATAGAAAGTAGTGAATTTTCAATAGAGCATATTATGCCACAAACATTGTCACCAGCGTGGAAAAAAGCTCTTGGAAATAATTATGGTGAAATATATGAAAAATATATACATACAATTGGGAATTTAACATTAACAGGTTACAATTCAGAATATTCAAATAAATTATTTATTGAAAAAAGAGATATGGAAAAAGGATTCAAAGACAGTAGATTGCATTTGAATGCAGACCTTGCAAAATTAGAGAAATGGGATGAAGAAGAGATTGTAAAAAGAGCAGAGAAACTAACTTCAAAAGCACTTGAAATTTGGAATATGCCAGAAACAAAATACAAGGAAGAAGATGAATACATATCAGCATATGACTTAAGTGATACTGAAACAAGCTTTATTGGTGAAAAAATTAAAAGTTTCAGATTTGATAATCATGTATATGAGGTTAACAGTTGGAAAGAATTCTGTGAAAATATAGCGAGATTCTTATATGATTTAGATAAAATACCATTTATAGAATTGGTAAAAAGAACTGGTGAAAATTCAGAAGAAAATGCAAAAAGATTTTCAAGTAATCCAAAAGAGTTAAGACGACCTACAAAAATTGATGATGACATATATATAGAAACAAATTATAATACAGATGCAATGTTAAACAGTATAAGATATATTGCAGATGCATATTCTATTGAACAAAGTGAAATTGAATTCATATTAAAAAAATAAACAAACCAAAGCAGAAAATTTTTCTGCTTTTAATATTATTCAACAGTAGAAAAAAGCAAAAAAGATAAAACAATCGCAAAAGAATTTTATTACTTAGGAAGAATTAATACTACAGGCAAACTAAAAGAAATAATTATGCCAAATACAAATAAAAAAGTAATTGAAATAGAGTGGGCTTTAGATACGCCAGTAAGAGAAGACATATATGAATATATAACAAATGATATAAAATAAAAGAAAAGGAGAACTAAAATTGAACACAAAAACAACCACACTTACATCTACAAAAACAAACGAAACAATAGAAGTTATTTGCAAAGAATTTATGCTTTTAGAATACTTAATGAAAAACAAAAATCAAATAATCTCAAAAGAGCAGTTGTATGAAAAAGTTCGGGGATTAGAAAATGAAGCAGAATCAAACAATTTAGAAGCATACATATCATTTGTGAGAAAGAAAATAAAAATAATAGGTTCAGAGGTCCAAAAGCAGTTCGTGGACTTGGATATAAACTAGAAACTCAGGAATAGAACATTAAGAAAGGAATGAGATTATAGTGGAAAAATTAAAGAAAAAAATATTTGGAACTATAATTGCAATACTAACAATATTTTTGGTAAGTGTTTTACAATTAAACTTGCCAAAGATAGCAAAGAAAGTGGAAATGGGCAACAAATGCAAATGGAAATATAGTAATAGACTCTATATCAACACTAGACATGTAAATGACAGAAAGTTCATATTATGAAGGAACAATAAATGGCGAAAACCAAGCAAAAAGTATAACATTAAAATTAGATTCATCATCAAAAATTAAACTAACAGGTGACTCATATGTTACATCTTTAGAAGATGCAGACACATCTTACAGTAACATGGATTTCATGGATACACACTATACGTTAATGGAACAGCAATAAATTAAAAGAATAAAAACAAGCCCTATCAACATACAAATGTAAAAAGGCATAAGCCACAAGATAGGGAGTGGGAAAATGAAAAAATTCCAAAAAATATACAAACAAATACAAAAAAGTAAATTACTAAAAGCTCAAATAATTGTAATATTAACAAGTTTAGTATTAGGTACATTGTTACATTTTACATATGAATGGAGTGGAAAAAACGCAATAATAGCAAGCTTTAGTGCAGTTAATGAAAGCACATGGGAACACTTAAAACTAGTATTTTATCCAATGCTTTTAGCAACAATAATTGAATACATCTTTGTAAAAAATGTAGCAAATAATTATTTAGAGGCAAAAACAATAGGAATATTCACAGCAATAAGCTTCATAGTAATAAGTTTTTACACATATACAGGAATTTTAGGAACAAATTTCTTTTTAATAGACATTTTGATATTTGCAATTAGCATTATTTTAGGTGAATATGTTGCATACAAATTAATGAAAAGAGAAAATGAAAGTAATATAAAAACAAAAATATTAGCAGTAATAATAATGATTTTCTTATTAATTAGTTTTATTGTTTGCACATATAATCCACAAAAAGTTAATTTGTTTAGAGACCCAGTAACAGGAAATTACGGAATTGAATAAAAATCAAAAATATGTCATATGAAAATATGGCATATTTTTATACCTTAAAATTAAAATTGATAAATTATAAAAAATAAAATGCGGAAACTTAGTAGTACCAAAGGTTTGAAAAAACGACAATAAAAATAAAATAAAAAAATCAAAAAAAGTGTTGACAAATTATGTTAAGGCAATTATAATAAAAACAGTTTTATCGAAAAAGATTTTTTATTCGAATTATTTAAAAATCATAAAAACACCAAAAACAAAAAATATATATGTTTGGATATCTGAGGCCATTATGCCCCTTAATTATATCATAATTTCCAAAAAAGAAACCAAGTATAAAAGCACAAAATGTTAGTAAAAGTATAACTAAACACAAGTTGAATCGCAAATTTATGTTAGATTCATACCCACAATCCCCTTAGATAAAAACTACCCCAAGAGATTTTGTCTAACCTTCATTTTATGTATAATGGCCTCAGACATCCAAACATATAAGAAAGGAATTAAATGTTATCAATTGTAAAAAGCATGGCACTTCAAGGACTAGATGGATACTTAGTATCTGTTCAAGTAGACATATCAGAAGGAATGCCAAACTTTGAAATGGTAGGACTTCCAGATGCAAGTGTTAAAGAATCAAAAGAAAGAGTGCGAACAGCAATAAAAAACTCAGGAATTAAGCTGTTAAGTAGAAAACTAGTAGTAAATTTAGCTCCAGCAAATACAAAAAAAGAAGGCTCAAAATTCGATTTACCAATAGCCATAGGAATATTAATATCAAGTGAAAAAATCCCCAAAAACAAAAATGTAGAACAATTTTTAGAAGAAACAATTTTTATAGGAGAGCTATCATTAGATGGAAAAGTAGAAAAAACAAACGGAATACTCCCAATATGTATAGAAGCAAAAAAATTAGGAATAAAAAGAATTGTATTATCAAAACAAAATGCAAAAGAAGCTTCAATAGTAGAAGGTCTAGAAATATTAGCAATCCAAGAATTAAAAGAAATAATAGAATACTTAAATGGAGAAAATTATATTCAAAAACAAAAAAATCAAAAATTTAATTCAATAAATCAAGAAAATTATGAGTTCGATTTTTCAGAAGTAAAAGGACAAGAAACAGTAAAAAGAGCATTAGAAATTTCAGCAGCAGGAGGGCACAATTGCTTACTAATAGGGGCACCAGGTTCAGGAAAAACAATGTTAGCTCAAAGATTACCAAGTATATTGCCAAACTTAAGTTTTGAAGAATCTTTAGAAGTCACTAAAATTCACAGTATATTAGGTATATTAGCAGAAGAAGAGCCACTAATTACAACAAGGCCATTTAGAAGTCCACATCACACAATAACATCAGCATCACTAGTAGGAGGCGGAAAAAATCCAAAGCCGGGAGAAATAAGCTTAGCACATAATGGAGTACTATTTTTAGATGAATTACCAGAATTCAACCAAAAGATATTAGAACTACTAAGAGGGCCATTAGAAGATAAAAAAATAACTATAAGTAGACTAAACATGGCAGTTACATATCCATGCAACTTTATATTTATAGCAAGTATGAATCCGTGTCCATGTGGTAACTATGGAAGTCAAGAAAAAGAATGCACATGTAAACCACAACAAATAAAAAATTATCTAAACAAAATAAGTGGGCCACTACTAGATAGAATAGACTTACATATAGAAGTAGAAGGCGTTAAATATAAAAAACTAGAAAGTAGTAAAAAAGAAGAATCATCAAAAGAAATACGAAACAGAGTAAACTTAGCAAAAAAAATACAACTAGAAAGATACAAAAATGACAATATATATTCAAACTCAGAGTTAACACCTAAATTAATGGAAAAATACTGTAAAATAGATGCAAAAGGAAAAGAACTACTAGAAAAAGCATTTGAAAATCTAAAGCTAAGTGCCAGAGCATATACCAGAATATTAAAAGTCTCAAGAACAATTGCAGACTTAGAAAACTCAAAAAACATACAGGCAAAACACATAATAGAAGCAATACAATATAGAAGTTTGGATAGAAAATATTGGGGAAGATAAAACAATAAAAAAGAAAGGAAAAATCAAATGATAAAAATAAACATAGAAGATACCCGATATCCTAAAATTTTAAAAAATATAAAAAATCCACCAAAGCAACTATATTTAGAAGGAAATATCAAACTCTTAGATACACATGGAATAGCAATAATAGGTTCAAGAAAATGCTCAGAAAATGGAAGTAAAATGGCCAAAAAATTTGCACAAGAGTTAGTATCACAAGATATAACAATAATAAGTGGGATGGCCAATGGAATTGATACATATGCACATATAGGAGCATTAGAAAATAGCGGAAACACAATAGCCGTTTTAGGTTGCGGATTTGATAATATATACCCACAAGAAAACGAAAAATTGTATAAGCAAATAATTAACAACAATGGACTGATAGTTAGTGAATATCCACCAGAAACAGAAGCAAGTTCAGAAAAATTTATCGAAAGAAATCGCATTGTAAGTGGACTATCAATTGGAATACTTGTAATAGAGGCAAAACATAGAAGTGGGACAAGTGTGACAGCAAAAATTGCAAAATCACAAAATAGAAAAGTATTTACAATACCACATGATTTAAGTGATAAATGTGGAATAGGAACAAACCGACTAATAAAAAAAGGAGCAAGCTTAATAACAAGCACAAAAGATATAATAGAAAGCTTTGATTTCCTAGAATATAAAGAAGAATTGATAAAAGAACACAAAAACAAGAATGAAGAAAAAAAAGAACCAAAAGAAGAAAAATACAAAAAAATATACAGATTAATAAACAAAGGAGAAAACACACCAATAAAAATAGCAGAGAAAATAGGAAGTTCAATAAAAACAATTAACAACATTCTAATAATGCTAGAAATAGAAGGATATATAAAAAAAGAGAAAGGGGAATATACATGTATTTAGATAATCAAGAATTAGGAAAAATAGGAGAAGAGCTTGCCACAAAATATTTAGCGCAAAACAAATATAAAATAATAGAAAGAAATTTTTGGTGCAAACAAGGTGAAATTGATATTATAGCATATGATTTGCGAAATAAAGAATTAGTATTTTTTGAAGTGAAAACAAGGTCAAACTTTAAATATGGAAGACCTAGTGAAGCGGTAACAAAAGTAAAGAAAAAGCATATTGTTAGAGCTGCTGAATATTATTATAATTATAAAAGTCAAAGAAATAAACCTGTAAGATTTGATGTTATAGAAATAGTTTTTTATAAAGGAAAAGGAATGCTTAATCATATTGAAAAAGCAATTTTATATGAATCATAGACAATTTCACATTTTTAATACATAAAGAATTTAACATATAATCTTTTTATTACATGTCTCGGTTTATTACGAAATTCAAGAAATTCTAAATTGTTTTATGGATTCCTTCCACTAAAGTGAACTCTTTCCATAAAACTACATAAGAATTTCTAAAATTTCTTCATTCACATTCGACATTTCATTCAAAGATTATACATTAAATTCTCATAATAGTAATTTATTTAAAAGTATTGATAATATTGGCTTTATAATATAAAATAATTAAAGATTATAGAAAAGGAGAAAAGCTTATAAAAACAATATAAGTGATATAAAACATATGAAAAATTTATTTATAAATGTAGCAACAAACGAAAAAAATCCAAATTGGGAAAAGTCAATAGCAAGACAAGAACCAATAAGAAAAAAGGAAAATGATGTAAGAAGTGAATTTGATAGAGACTATACCAGAATAATTCACTCAAATGCATATAAAAGACTAAAACACAAAACACAAGTATTTTTCTCACCAGACAATGACCATATTTGTACTAGAAGTGAGCATGTAACACATGTTGAATCAATTAGTTACTCAATAGCCAGTTACTTAGGCCTAAACACAGAGCTAACAAGAGCAATAGCAGTTTCACATGACATAGGGCATAGTCCATTTGGCCATAGTGGAGAAAAAATATTATCTAGAATTTCTCAAAAAGACTTAGGAAAAACATTTTGGCATGAGCAAAATGGACTACATTTTGTAGACTCAATTGAACTTTTAGAAAGCCAAGATGGTTATATAAAAAATCTGAACTTAACATATGCAGTTAGAGATGGAATTATTTCTCATTGTGGAGAAATTGACCAAAATGCACTAAAACCAAGGGATGAATATATAGATTTAAATGATTATGAATATCCTAATCAATACATGCCATATACATGGGAAGGATGTGTAGTAAAAATATCAGATAAAATTTCATATATAGGTCGTGATATTCAAGATGCAATAACACTAGGAATTTTAGACACACATTTAGAAGATTTAAAACAATTATTAAAACCAATACAAGATGAAAAAGAAATAAATAATAGTGCAATTATAAATTATTTAGTTTCAGATTTGTGTCAAAATTCATCACCAGAAAAAGGTTTATGCTTCTCAGAATCTGCATTTGAATTAATGAATAAAATAAAAGAGTTTAATTACAAACACATTTATTTTAGTAATAGAGTAAAACCAGCAATGAAATATTTTGAACTAGTAATAAATGAAATATATGATACGCTGAAATCTTGCTATTCCACAGGAATAACAATGTTTAATATAAAAAAATTAGAAAGATTTTATCCAAAACTTTCTAATGGATTTTATAATTATCTAGAAAATTATAGTGATTTTTCAAATAGAGAAAATTTAAAACTAAAAAACAAAGTTATTTTTGATGTAAATGACTTTAACAGTTATTGTGAATCAATTATTTATTATATTTCTGGTATGACAGACAATTTTGCAATAGAAATATATAATGAGATTATAGGATTCTAATAAAAACATTTAAGAGTAAATAAAAAGTGAAAGCTCATTGCAAAACAAAACTTTCACTTTTATCTCTCTATATTTTTAATCTTTTATTTCATAATTTAAATTCATTAATTTTCTTTTATCCAGTCTTTACCATCGACCACTCTTGTTACCATCATAGATGAAACAGTATCACCTACTACATTTAACATTGTTGCTGGCGGATCTATTATAGTAGCTATAATAGTCAATATTGGAAGAGCTGCAGCTGGGTATCCAAGCATTGAAATTATTAACATTTCAGATATTGTTCCACCACCTATAGGAACAGCAGTTATTAATAAATTAGCAAGTAAAGCTACTCCTAATATTCCGAACACACTTCCAGCAGTTGAAATATTGGTTCCAAATAAGCATACTAAAAACATTATTTTAAAAACAGAACCTATTATTGAACCATCTTTATGAAAGCTTGTTCCCAAAGGTATTGTAGTTTGAGCAATATCTTCTGGTACGCCCATTTTTTTACTACATTCAATATTTACAGGAATTGATGCAGCACTAGAACATGTTGCTAAAGCAGTTAACGTTGAAGGCAATGCATTTTTCCAAAATAATTTGATTCCTTTTTTTCCACCTGCAAGAAAAGCATAAAAAGTATAAATTCCAAAGTAGAATAATAGTGCAACAATAGTATAAATAACAAATGTTTTTAAATAACCTACAGCAATTGAAGCACCAAAACTTCCAACTAAAGAAGCAAAATAACAACCTAAACCAATTGGTGCATAATACATTATTATTTTAACAATATTATTAACTATAACATTTGCAGATTCCAAAAATTTATATACAGGTTCGCCTTTTTCACCAGACATATTTATTGCAATTCCAAATATTATTGAAAATATTAAAAGTGCTATTATATTATCTTTTGATAATAATTTTTGAAAATCATTTACTGTTAGCAAATTAACAGTTCTATCTGCAATAGTAAGTTCTTCGGAATCTTCTTGTGAATCATCTGAAGTTTGTTCTGTTAAAGAAACTCTTATTTTTTCTCCATCTTCTGGATTAACTAATTTAACAAAATATGTACTGGCAAATCCAAACAATACAGAAATAATTGAAGTGAATATAAATACTCCTATTATTGTAACCATGATTTTGCCAAGTCTTTTTGGTTGCTTCATTTTAGCTATTGAAGTGGTTATTGTTAAGAATATAAGTGGTACAATGATGACTAATAAAAGATTTAAAAATATGTCCCCAAAAGGACTTAAAACTGTTGCTTTTTCTTGGAATATAATTCCTACGAATGCACCAACAATAATAGCAACAAGTAAAATTATTGTTGATTTGTAATTTGATAAAAATTTTTTCATAATACTACCTCTTTTCAATTAAAGGCAACTAAAATTATAATTATAATTTCAGGATTTGGCATCATTATATATTAGTATATGCCATTTTGCAATACTTTAATATAAAAAATTGTTAATTATAAATTCTTGAAAAAACAAAATAGTAATAGTATAATAAACAAGAAAAAAGGAGGGAAAACTAAATGTTCAACTTAGTAAAAGATGATTTCGATGAGAATTCAGATGATATATTAAATACAATAAACAAAATGTTAGAAAAAAACAAAAATAATAAAGAAGAAAATAAAGGAAAGGAAGAAAAATAAAATGGGAAAATTATTTGTAATAGATGGAACCGATGGAAGTGGTAAACAAACTCAATTTCAAAAACTACAAGAAAGCTTAAGCAGAGATGGAGTAGACTACAAAGTAGTAAGCTTTCCAAATTATGATAGTCCAAGCTCAGCATTGGTAAAAATGTATCTATCTGGAGAATTTGGAAAAAATGCAAAAGAAATAAGCCCATACATAGCATCAACATTCTTTGCAGCAGATAGATATGCAACATTTAAAACAGAATACCAAGAATATTATAATAATGGTGGGATAATATTAGCAGACAGATATACAACAGCTAATATGGTACATCAAGCAGGAAAAATATCAGATAAAGAAGAAAGAGAAAAATTCCTACAATGGTTATGGGAATACGAATTTGGAATGTATGGTTTACCAATTCCAACAGAAGTATTTTTCTTAAATATGCCAGTTGAAAAATCAATTGAATTAATGAAAAATAGAGAAAATAAATTCACACATGAAAGCAAAAAAGATATTCATGAAAGTGACAAAAATCATTTAATAGATGCATATGCAGCAGCATGTGATGTTGCCAAAAAATATAACTGGTATGAAATAAAATGTGTAGAAAATGATAAAATAAGAACAATAGAAGATATCCATAAAGAAATATATGATGAAATAAAGAAACATATTTAGCAAAAAAACATAAAAAAGGCAACAGTAGAAAAAGTAAGAAAAAATGAGTATGAGTGAGAAAAACAAAGAAAACGCAATATAACAACCAAACCAAAAACAAACCAAAACCAAAAATAAACAAAAAAGTAACCAAAAAGAATTTGGAATAATTTTCAAAAAATGGTATACTATATATCGATGGTGCATTATTCTAGTCATACAAACTTTTGTGAGGGTGGGGCTAAAAATCCACTAAAGGGCACATCGTTGAAGTTTCTTGTTTGTGCGTGAAATGCCAGTTTTGCGTGTAACCAGGGAGTAAAGGGGTTAGGGTATTATGTAATGGCATACATATGATCCCTAGTCTCGCGGAGGCTTAATAGATTTTTTAAGTAAAACCTATGTTGAGTGCCAAGACACGAAATACATAGAGTAGCCTGTCTTGAGTGAATGTATTGGGATTAATTTGTTAAAGTAAAAATAAAATTGGCCAAATTAATTTTACTTCTGAATTATGAAATTGCAATTGCAAAAGAGACTAGCAAAAGAACAACGTGTATGTTAAGGAAAACTTCTAGAATGTTTGCTTAAATCAAAAGCATAGAAATCTAGGGATTAAGGTACAGATTTAAGTGGCGATCTGGTGTCTATTTTTATCTGATAGATTTTCTCCTTAAATGGAAACAGCTACAACAGTAATGTTAAGCGGAGAAAAGAGAAATTCAACCAGACCTAAACTGTAAAATTTACTTAGGTTTTGACCATCTAAATAATAAAGAATGAAAGGAAATATCTGGTGAAAAGATATTTCCTTTATGAGTATAAAATAGATATTTTCTTCTAATTAATAAGAAGAAGAGAAAATACAAAATAAAAAGGAAGGGAGAAATTGCATATTTATGCAAAAAACAAAAATGAAAAATAAAGAAACAAAAGAACACTCGGAATTGAAATGGTTTATAGAAGTATTTATAATGACTTTTATATTATCAATGTTATTTTCATACATATCAGAAAATGGAGTATCAAATTTAAGTTTATTTCCAGCAATATTAATATTAATTTTAGTTATAGCAATGGGAATAATATTTGATATAATAGGAGTTGCAGTAACAGTAGCAAATGAACACGAATTCCATGCAAAAGCAACAAAAAAAGTGAAAGGCTCAAAAGACTCAATAAGACTAATAAAAAATGCTCCAAGAGTTGCAAACATATGCGCAGATGTTATAGGAGACATTTGCCGGAGTACTTAGTGGAGCAATAAGTGCATTAATTTCTATGAAAATAACGCAACAATTTAGTATAAATTTCCCAATACAATTTATACTAAGTGCAACAGTAGCTGCATTAACAGTTGGAGGAAAAGCAATAGGTAAAAATATTGCAAATAACAAATCAACAGATATTGTACATACAGTGGGAATAATACTAAACAAATTCAGTAAAAAATCTTAGGAGTGGTGAGATGAAAGCATTAATAACAGGTGCATCATCTGGAATAGGAAGAGACATAGCAAGAGAATTAAGCAAAAAAGGATATGATTTAGTTCTTGTCTCAAGAGATGAAAAAAAGTTAAATAAAGTAAAAGAAGAACTAGAAAAAGAAAATATAAAAATAGAAATGATAAGTACAGACTTATCTATAGAAGAAAACTGTAAAGAAATCCACAAAAATGTAAAAAATGTGGATATCTTAATCAATAATGCAGGATTTGGTGATTGTGGAAACTTCACAAAAACAAATTTGGAAAAAGAACTAAACATGATAAAAACAAACATAACAGCATATCATATTTTAACTAAATTATATTTAATAGATATGAAGAAAAAAGGTGAAGGCAAAATCCTAAATGTTGCATCAATAGCTGGTTTTATGCCAGGACCATTAATGTCAACATATTATGCCACAAAAGCTTATATAGTAAGATTATCTGAAAGCATAAGAGAAGAACTAAAAAAAGAAAAATCAAATGTACAAATAAGTATTTTATGTCCAGGACCAGTTTCGACAAATTTCAACAATGTGGCAAATGTAAAATTCCACATGAGAGAAGCAAACAGCCAAGATGTTGCAAAATATGCAATCAAGAAATTAGAAAAGGGCAAATTTTATATTGTACCAGGAATTGATGTTAAACTAGCAAAGCTAGGTGCAAAGCTTGCACCGGCACCATTTGTAAGCAAAATAACTTATAAAATACAAAAAAGAAAATTAGAAAGATGAGGATAGTGATTTTTTAATCACTATCCTTTAATAATATATTGGAGATTTCCTACAGTTAATTTTATTATAAGAAGGCTATAAGAAAGTTTTCGCAATCATATATATAATGTCGATTTTTGAAAAAATTTGTTGACTACAATTTTTTTTATTTATATAATATAGTTAAAATGTAACTAAAAGCATACAAAAAAGTTGTGCTGAATACTTTTGTGTGAAATGGAAATAATTTAAACAAAAGAAGGGAAAGTTTTATTATTATGGAAATAAAAAATATAGAAATAGATAAATTAAGGAAAAATACAGGAATTACATTAATAGCGTTAGTTATAACAATAATTATCCTTTTAATTTTGGCAGGAGTTTCAATAGCAATGCTAACAGGAAACAATGGAATACTAACACAAGCAAAAAATGCAAAACAAGCAACGGAAAATGCAGCAGAAAATGAAGAAACAACACTAGCACAAGTAGAAGCAAATACACATTTAGAAAATTATGAGTATATAGACGAAGAAGGTAATAAGGCAATAATACCAGCGGGATTTGCAGTATCAAACAAAGAAAATGAAAAATTAATAAGCAAAGGCTTAGTAATAATAGGAACAAATGGAAATGAATATGTATGGGTACCATGTACAGAAGAAACCTATGCTAGAGAAACATCAGCATGGTGGATAGAAAATGACCCTAAAGATAATCCAACTTTGGCAACAAAAGATGAGCTAACTTTAGGGAATGTTACGCAATCAAGTGGAGAAGATAAAAACGGAATAACAACAACAGTTTTACAAGAAATTGTTGAACAAGTAACTAATGAAAAAATAAGTATTAGAGATAATGGCGGATATTATATAGGAAGGTATGAAGTTGGAAAAGAAGATGGAAAAGAAGATGAAAAAGCAGTAGTAAAACCCAATAGAGATCCATATACTAATTTAATATGGAGTGACGCATACAAAAACGCAAAATCAATAAATGCAGGTAATGGAGCAAGCTCATATTTATGTTCAAGCTATGCATGGGATACAGCGATAAAATTTATAGAAACACATAGTGAGGCAACAAATTATGGGGATACGCGAGAAAATCTCAATGAAAACTGGTCTGATAAAGAAGTTAGAGACAAAAACGGGAAAATAATAAAAGAAGCAGATGAATCAAAAAAATTACAAACGGGGTTAACAAGTCCAAAAGCAAATATATATGATATGGGTGGAAATGTAAAAGAATTTACTACAGAATTAAATCCGAATACATCTGAAGCGATTATATTAAGAGGAGGTTTTTACGATAAAAGCAACATGGCAGCTGGTCCACGTGTGGATACTTCATCAGCTAGTAATCAAAGTCAATTTGGATTTCGTTCTACTCTATTTGTAAAGTAAATATAAAGGAGAAGATTTATACAAATAAAAGAAAAATAAAAGAAAAACAAAAGAAATGCATTGAAATAAATAAGGGAATTACATTGATAGCCCTTGTAATAACTATAATCATTTTGTTAATTTTAGCAGGAGTTTCAATATCAATGCTAACAGGAAATAATGGAATATTGACACAGGCAAAATTAGCAAAAGAAAATACAGCTCAAGCAAAAGAAGAGGAAGAAAACAAGCTATCAATTAACAATAATTATATAAATGAAATGTTAGAAAATGCAGTGCCAGGAAAAGAGGTTACTGAAACAAAAAAAGACGACTATGTTGATAGTAATGGTGAAAAAGCAACAGTTCCAGAAGGATTTACAATAGATGAAACTGAAAACATAATTTCAAAAGGTCTAGTAATACACGGATCAGATAAAACAAATGGAGATAATGGAAGTGAATTTGTATGGGTCTCAGTACCAGACATAAATAATATGGCGCAATGTTCAACAACAGGAGGAAAATGTAATTTGCAACTAGAAAATGGAACATTAAAATGTAAAACACACAATGATAATGAGACAATAGTTGGAAAACTATATGCTACTAAAATATGGAGCAGTGCACTTAGTGATCAACCTAATATTTCATATGATCCAAAATCTGGATTAAGAGAACCAGCAGTAGTTACCGGTGCCGGATTTAGTTATGATGCTAATATAACATTTACTAGTAATTTATTTACATTACAGACGTTGAAAAATAATTATAAAAAAATGGTTACAAGTGTTGCAAAATATAATGGATTTTATATTGGAAGATATGAAATAAGCCTTAGTGACGCAACTCCAACATCTGCTGGTAACTCACAAAATGCTCAGTCAAAGCCAGGAGTAATTCCAACTTTCTCATCAAATGATAGTTCATCTATGTGGTATGGTTTACATAAAGCATAAAATAATATATATCGGAGTAAACAGCTCTGTAGAAAGTAGTATGATATATGGAAGTCAATATGATGCGATGATTAATTGGGTAAAGAACGGAAAAAATGAGGACTCAAAGGCGAATTTGCTGGATCACGTTTAGCATTGTATATTTCTTTATAAAAAAATTCCTAAAGTATTTAACTTTAAGAATCCCAAACTAAAGTTATTATAGCAATAAAATATATACAAATTACCATTGACAAACACGAACAAATATTCTATAATAGAAGCGGTGAGAATATGGAAAAGCAAATATTACATGTAGATGTAAATAATGCATTTTTAAGTTGGACAGCAGTAGAAATGCTAAAAAACGGAAGTGATATAGACATAAGAGAAATACCTGCAATAATAGGTGGAGATGAAACAAAACGTTCAGGAATAGTATTAGCCAAAAGCATGAAAGCAAAAGAATGTGGAATAAAAACAGCACAAACAATATACCAAGCAAGAGCAAAATGTCCAGGGCTAAAAATATATCCATCAAACTTCAAAATATACAAACAATACTCAAACAAATTATATGAATTATTATTACAATATACAGACAAAATCGAAAGGTTCAGCATAGATGAATGCTTTCTTGACATGACAAATTACTTAATGCAAGACACATTAGAAAACAAAGCAAAAGAAATAAGTCGAAGAGTAAAAGAAGAATTAGGATTTACAGTAAACATAGGAATTGCACCAAATAAATTACTTGCAAAAATGGCATCAGACTTTACAAAGCCAGACAGAATACACACATTATACAAAGAAGAAATACCAACAAAAATGTGGCCATTACCAGTATCAGAACTATTCATGTTAGGAAAAAGAACAGTTCCAAAGCTATATAACATGCAAATAAAAACAATAGGAGATTTAGCAAAAACAAGCAAAGAAACACTAAGTAAAAAATTCGGAAAACACGGAATACAAATGTGGGAATATGCAAACGGAATTGACAATTCAGAAGTACAATATAAAAAAGAAAAACCAAAAGGAATTGGAAACTCAATAACATTGCCAGAAAATGCAGGACAAATAGAAAAACTAGAAGAAATATTGCTAGCATTAGCAGAACAAGTAACATATAGACTAAGAAAGTATGAATTGTTGGCAAAAACAGTAAATGTACAATTGAGAACAAACAATTTTGAAGATACATCACATCAAGGAAAATTAGACAACCCAACAGCCACAACAAAAGAAATATATGAAAAAGCAAAAAAATTGTTAAATCAAATGTATCATAAACCAATGAAAATAAGGTTAATAGGACTAAGAGTAGACAATTTAATAGAAAAAGAAAACATGCAAATTTCATTATTTCAAGAGCCGAAAAATGACAAACAAGAAAAATTAGATAAGGTAGTAGATAAACTAAAAAATAAGTATGGATACAATAAAATAACAAGAGCTGGAAAAATGAATACAGAGATAAAGTTGAAAGATATATAAACACTAAAAATGTGGACATCAGAGAGGTAAGAAATGGAAGAAATACAAATAAATGGAGAGAAAATACAATATAAAATAATAAAATCAAAAATTAAAAACTTGTATATACATATAAAAAATGGTGAAGTGACAGTAAGAATACCAGCAAGAATAAGCAAAAAAAGGGCAAAAGAATTTGTAGAAAAGAAAGCAGAATGGATATTAGAAAAAGTAAAAGAACAACAAAATCAAATTCAAAAAGAAGAAAAAATAGAGGAACAGGATATACAAAGATTAGCGAAAATTGTAGAAGAACAAATAAAGAAATATAGTGAAAAACTCCAAATAAAACCAAATAAAGTACGAATTAGAAACATAAATTATGCCTGGGGAAGTTGCTCTAGTAGGAAAAATATAACTATAAATAATAAATTAGCAAAAAAAGAAGAAAAAGTAATTGAATATGTAGTTTTACATGAAATGTGTCATCTAATACATATGAATCACTCAAAAGAATTCTGGAAACTAGTTGAAAAAAATATGCCAGAATACAAAAAATACAAAAATATTTTGAATGGAAAATAATAGCAATAAATCTAAAAAGCACTTGCACATAACATATATTTGTTTTATAATAAAAATAAATTTAAAAACAGGAGAAAAAACAAATAATGTGGAAAATAAAAGAACTAAAAAGAAAAGCCAGAAAAGTTCTAAAGAAAAATTATTGGACAGCATTAGTAGTATGTTTTATAATAGCATTACTAACAGGAGAATTTGGAACATCAATAATAGGACTATGGCAATCAGAAGATTCAGTTGATCCAACATACGTGATGAGAAATGAACAAGTAATAGAAAGAAGCAACTTAGAAAAACAAAATATAATAAGTAGTAACACAAATAGTTTGCTGGATTATTCAGAAAAAATAGATGAAAAAATGCAAGTATTAACAGACATGCAACAAAAAATCTTAGAAATGATAAGAGCAAACCTAAACAGTGCAACCAAAACACAAAAATACATATTTAAAATTTGGGATGCAATAGAATTATTCAATTTTGAACAACCAGAAATAGCAACAGGTCTAACACTAACTGCAATAATTGCATTTGCATTTACAGTAATAATAGCAGACCCTTTAATAGTAGCAGGAAAAAGATATTTCCTAAAAACAAGAAATGAAAAAACAGCAAGAATAGGAGAAATGAAGGAAATATTTAAAAAAGGAAGTTGGATAAATGTTGCAATAACAATGTTGTTAAGAAATATATATAATTTTTTGTGGTATTTCACAATAATTGGTGGAGTAATAAAAATGTATGAATACAGAATGATTCCATACATTTTAGCTGAAAATCCTAAAACAAATAGAAAAGAAGCATTTAAACTTTCAAAGCAAATGATGAAAGGTAACAAATGGAAAACATTTTTATTAGATGTATCTTTTGTTGGTTGGAACATATTATCAGTATTTACATTAGGCCTTTTAAATATTTTATATGTTAACCCTTATAAAGCCACAACAAATGCGGAACTATATGTAGAATTACGAAATATAGCTAAAAAAGAAAAATATGAATATGTTCAAAACCTAAATGATGAAACAATAAAATAAAAAGAAATAGTAGTAATATAAAAAATTGCTACTATTTTTAATTATAAAACACGGAATTAAATTCAATTTATAATTCTAATAAAATTAGAGCAAAACATAAATAAAAAAAACATCGAAACTTGTAGAAAAAGTTAAATAATTAAAAGATTTTAGAATTCAAACTTAGAATAAAATCGAAAAATGTAGAAAGCAACACAAAAAGCAAAAAACTTGCGATGAAAAAAACTTGCAAACCCAGTAAAATAGCAGTATTATAAAAGAATGTTATACATAAGAAAGAGGTAAAGGGTAAAAAGTAAAACTTTTTAAACCATAGTTGTACCTTGAAAAGGGGATGAGATAAAATATGCAAACATTTTTCGGTAGTATATTTATAAAAAGAGAAACATTGAAAGAAGCTGGAATTATATATCCAATAAAGTTAGAATATTACAAGATAATAAATGAAGACCAGCTGGTAAAAGGAAAAGAACCTAAATATGGAATAAAAGTAATCAAGACAGAATACCTAAAAACCAAAACAAAAACAGAAGATGAAACAATAAAATATCTATCAAACAATGAAGAAAAAGTAAATGAGGTATTAGAAGTTTTAAAAGACAATGAAGTAACACCAATATGTGTTCAAGATGTGATTTGCGATTTTTCCAAAAAAGCATTTCTTTTATAAAAAATTGTAATAATGCTTTAATTACACAAGAAGTATATAAAAATCCATTACATAAGAAAGGGATGCAGTGTGCCGAGAAAACAAAAATTCTTGAAAAAGCTTGCAAAATATGATTAATTAAGCTAAAATAACATATAGCAAAATAAAAGGGAAAATGCGTAAAGGAGGAGCACATGGCTGATAAATTAATAATAGTGGAATCACCAGCAAAAGCCAATACGATAAAAAAATTTCTAGGAGGCAGTACAAAAGTAGTAGCATCTATGGGACATATAAGAGACTTGCCAAAATCAAAACTAGGAATAGATATAGAAAATGATTTTGAACCACAATATATAAATATAAGAGGAAAAGGAGATTTAATAAAATCTCTAAAAAAAGATGCAAAACAAGCAAAAAAAGTATACCTTGCAACTGACCCTGATCGTGAGGGTGAAGCAATAGCATGGCACCTAGCAAAAATTTTAGAAGATGAAACTCCAAAAATAACAAGGGTTACATTTAACGAAATAACAAAAGGAGCAGTACAAAAAGCAATAAAAGAACCAAGAGATATTGACATAAATTTAGTTGATGCACAACAGGCAAGGCGTGTATTAGATAGAATAGTAGGATATAAAATAAGTCCAGTACTATGGAAAAAAGTAAGAAGAGGGCTATCAGCAGGACGTGTACAATCAGTAGCAGTAAAACTAATTGTAGATAGAGAAGAAGAAATAGAAAAATTCATACCAGAAGAATACTGGAATATATATGCAAACTTACAAGAAAAAGAATCAAAGAAAAAATTCGAAGCAAGATTTTATGGCAAAGATGGCAAAAAACAAGAAATACATAGTGGAGAAGAAGTAGAAGAGATACTAAAAGTAATAGAAAAAGCAAAATATATTGTACAAAATGTAAAAAAAGGAGAAAAGAAAAGGACACCGGCACCACCATTTACAACAAGTACAATGCAACAAGAAGCATCAAGAAAATTAGGATTCACATTAAAGAAAACAATGTCTGTAGCACAAGGTCTATATGAAGGAGTTAAAATTCCAGGAAGAGGAGCAGTTGGTTTAATAACATATATGAGAACAGACTCAACAAGAATATCTGAAGAAGCAAGACATTCAGCAAAAGAACACATTGTTAGCACATATGGAGAAAGTTACTATGAAAATAGATATTATAGAACAAGCAAAGACTCACAAGATGCGCACGAAGGTATAAGACCAACATATGCAGACTTAGAACCAGATTCAATAAAAGAATCATTAACAAAAGACCAATACAAACTATATAAACTAATTTATAATAGATTTATGGCAAGTCAAATGACAGCAGCAGTATATAACACAATGGCTGTAACAATAGATGCAGAAGGATACACATTTAAAGCAAATGGACAAAGCATCAAATTCAAGGGATTTATGACACTATATGTTGAAGGAACTGATGAAAGAGAAGAAATAGAAGAAGGAATGTTACCAGATTTAAAAGAAAATCAGGAACTAAAACTAGAAAAAATAAATCCAAAACAAAGCTTTACAGAGCCACCACCAAGATATACAGAAGCAAGTTTAGTAAAAGCCTTAGAGGAAAAAGGAATAGGAAGACCAAGTACATATTCTCCAACAATAACAACAATTTTAGAAAGAAGATACATAGAAAAAGAAAAGAAACAATTAATACCAACAGAATTAGGGAAAATAGTAAACAAACTACTTACAGAAAACTTTACAGATGTAATAAATGTAGAATTCACAGCAAAAATAGAAAGTGAATTTGATGAAATAGCAGAAGGACAAGAAGAATGGAAAAAAATGATTAGAGAATTTTATGGACCATTTGAAAAAGAACTAGAAAAAGTAGAAAAAGAACTAGAACATGTTGAATTAGTTGAAGAAGTTTCAGATATACCATGTGATAAATGTGGAAGAATGATGGTTTACAAATATGGAAGATATGGGAAATTTTTAGCATGTCCAGGATATCCAGAATGTAAAAATGCAAAACCAATAGTAGAAACAATAGATGTACCATGTCCAAAATGTGGTGGAACAGTTCAAGTAAGAAAAACAAAAAGAAGAAGAAATTACTATATATGTGAAAATAACCCAAAATCATGTGATTATATTTCTTGGAACAAGCCAAAACCAGGAGAGAAATGGAATCCAGAAGAGGCAACAGAAATAGAAAAAGAGACAAAGAAGAAAACAACAAGAAAAACTAAAACAGCGACAAAGAAAGCAACTAAAACAACTAAGTCAAAAACTACAGCTAAAAATACAACTAAAAAAACAAATTGAGCTAAAATATAAACTAAAATAAATATTATGAAAAATTTTAATACGCTATATATCAAGTAAATGTGAGCTTTTTTGTAGTTGAAAATAATGAAAATTGCTTAATAATACTTGACAATATAGCGTATTTTTGGTATTATTTTAAATGCTTAAGCATATAATTTAATGAAGAGAGCAAAAACATGCGGGAATAGCTCAGTTGATAGAGCGCTGCCTTGCCAAGGCAGAGGTCGCGGGTTTGAGCCCCGTTTCCCGCTCCATATATTCGGCGATATAGCCAAGTGGTAAGGCACGAGTCTGCAAAACTCTGATCCCCGGTTCGAATCCGGGTGTCGCCTCCATAAAAAAATCGATAAAACGTTGGTATATCAACATTTTATCGATTTTTTTATGTATTTATGTAGAGAACAAGAATGTAGTATTTTCAAGGATTTTAGGGATTAAAAAATCAAAAAGTGATTTTATATGTATAAAAATGTGACAAAATTTTATTTATTTATTTTTTTACACTCATCAATAATTTTATCAAAATCAGAAATATACTGTTTATCTTGCTCAATCCTAAATTTTTCAAATTCACTTTCTGCAAATTGCTTTGCTTGTTCAGAAGATACACTACCTTTATCTTGTAAAATGTCATATCTATTTGTTTTTAACATTATATCTAATTCTTCTACCCAATCTTTCATTTTCATAGGTATTTGTCTTTTTGCCCTATTTTCTGCAATATCCAAATACATATTGACTATATCCTGAAGGAATTCTAATTCTTTAGAAGTAAGATAATTTTTAGCAATAGATACATCACTTTTTAAAATTTTGCCATCAGGAGAATGTTTCCAAGAAGTTAGTCCCATATGTTCCTTTTGGCTACTAGCTCTATGGCAAATAATTTCAGCAGCTGTTTCATTTGTTATTGCATAATGAAATTTATTCTGGATTGTAGCATAAAAATCATTTGCAATTTTAGAATTTTTATTATAATCAATACTACACTCTGCAAAAATATCCGTTACCTTTTGATAAAATCTTCTTTCACTTGTCCTAATTTCTTTGATAATTTCCAATAACTCATCAAAGTAATCTTTACCAAATTTGTTTGGATTCTTCAACTTTTCCTTATTTATACTATATCCTTTTATAATATATGATTTTAAAACATCTGTTGCCCATTGTCTAAATTTTGTTGCTTTTTTTGAATTTGTCCTATATCCGAACAGCGATTATCATATCTAAATTGTAATAATCAATATTTCTATTAACTTTACGATTTCCTTCAATTTGAACTGTTGGGAATTTCCCAACAGTTGAAATTTTATCTAATTCTTGTTCTTCGAAAATATTTTTTATATGCTCACTTATTGTAGATTTATCTTTTTCAAATAATTCTGCAATTTTATTAAGTGGTAACCAAATAGTTTCATCATATAAAAAAGCTTCTATTTCTATTTTGTCATTTTCATCTTCGTAAATAATTAAATCACCTTTTGTTAAATTTTGCATATAATTAATCTTCCTTTATTATAATTTTATAGTACTTATTTTATCATATAAAACAATACTTTTCAACATTTGGAACAAATAAATGTTCTTTTTTACATACTTGCAATTTAAAGTTTTATAAAAAATAAATTAATTTAGATGTGAAAAAATAATATTAAAAAATATTTATAAAATTTTACTATGTTTGCTTGTTTTTTTAATAAAAATATTATAACATAACTATCATAGAAAAAGAGCTCTATAAACGTTGCCTTATTTAGTATCATATACATAGTACTATTCAAATAAGCAACAATAAAAAATACACCACATACGCTTTCACAGAGCCAGTGGTGTATACTTTGTGTACAATATATTATATAAAATTATAAGTAAAAAAAGATGGACAATTGCCATCAGAAAAGAGAAAAAATGTATAGTAAAAAAATAGGATTCACAATAGGAAAATTTGCACCATTACATAAGGGACATCAATTATTAATAGAAACAGCCCTAAAAGAAATGGACGAAGTATATGTTGTAATATACGACACTGATATAATTGACATTAATATAAAACAAAGAGCAAACTGGATAAAGCAATTATATCCAGATGTTCACATCATTTATGCATATAACAGCCCTAAAAAATATGGGCTTGATGAAGAAAGCGTAAAAATTCAAATGGAATATTTATCAAAACTGATAAAAAATATTCCCGTAACACATTTTTATAGTAGTGAATTATATGGAGAAAAAGTTTCAAATTATTTAAAAATAGAAAATAGAATAGTAGACATAGAAAGAAAAAGATTTCCAATAAGTTCAACAATAGTTAGAAAAAATTATAAAGAAAATTCAAAATATATTGAAAATTTTATATATACAGAATTAAATAAAAAAACAAAATAGAGGTGAAAAGAATGTCAGAAATAACCAAAAAAGCATTAGCCACATCATTAAAAAAATTACTCTCAAAAAAAGAATTATCCAAAATAACAATAGCAAACATCACAAATGACTGTGGAGTAAATAGGCAAACTTTTTATTATCACTTCAAAGACGTATATGATTTGTTAGAGTGGATATATTTAAACGAAGTAATTCAACCAATGGAAGGAAAAGACACATACAACACATGGCAACAAGGATTTCTTTCTATTTTCGAATATATATTAAACAATAAAGAATTTGTAAGAAATACATATAACTCTATTAGTAGAGAGTTTTTTCTAAGATTTATATATAACCAAACAAAAGAATTATTAATGAATGTAATAGAAGAAAAATCAAAAAGCCTAAATGTTGAAGAAGAAAATAAAGAGTTTATGGCAGATTTCTATAAATATGGATTTGTAGGAATTGTTCAGGATTGGATTGAAAATGGAATGAAAGAAAATCCACATGATATAATATCAAAACTAAATAATATAATAGATGGAAGTTTTGAAAATGCATTAGAAAATTTAGACAAAATGCATAAAATGTAAAAAAATTATACATATATTTTTCTTTGTTTATTGCCAATTTTTTAATATTATTTTTATAATATGGAATAATAAAATGACAAAGGAGGAAAAAAATATGTATTATAGTAGTGGAAATTATGAAGCTTTTGCTAGACCTAAGAAACCGGAAAATGTGGACAAAAAATCTGCATATATTGTAGGTTCAGGCTTAGCTGCATTAGCAGCAGCATGCTTTTTAGTTCGTGATGGACAAATGAAAGGTGAAAGAGTTCATATTTTAGAAAAAGAACCAATTCCAGGAGGAGCCTGTGATGGATATTTATATGATGGACTAGGATATGTAATGCGTGGTGGTAGAGAAATGGACAACCATTTTGAATGCATGTGGGACCTATTTCGTTCTATACCATCAATAGAAACAGAAGGTGTAAGTGTATTAGATGAATACTACTGGTTAAATAAAGAAGATCCAAATTATTCATTAATGAGAGCAACTATAAATAGAGGTGAAGATGCACATACAGATAAGAAATTTGCTTTATCTGATAAAGGAGCAATGGAAATTATGAAATTGTTTTTTACTCCAGATGAAGAATTATATGACAAAAAAATTACAGACTATTTTGATGATGAAGTTTTAAATTCAAATTTCTGGTTATATTGGCGTACAATGTTCGCTTTTGAGAATTGGCATAGTGCATTAGAAATGAAATTATATATAAAACGTTTTATACATCATGTTGGAGGATTACCAGATTTTACAGCACTAAGATTCACAAAGTATAACCAATATGAATCAATGATACTTCCTATGGTAAAATACCTTGAAAACTATGGTGTGCAATTCCATTATGGAGTAAAAGTTGAAAACATTGAATTTGACATTAAAGAAGATAAAAAATTAGCAAAAAGAATTGTTATTCTTCGTGATGGAACAGAAGACCATATTGATTTATTAGAAGATGACTTAGTATTTATCACAAATGGCGGATGTGTTGAAAATTCTTCATTAGGTAGTCAAAACAAACCAGCAGAGTTTAATTCAGAAATTAAACCAGGTGGTGGATGGGATATGTGGCGTAAAATCGCTGCGCAAAGTCCAGCTTTTGGAAATCCGGATAAATTCTGTAGTAATCCAGAAAAAAGTAATTGGATGAGTGCAACAGTAACAACATTAGATGACCGTATTCCACCATATGTTCAAAAAATTTGTAAGAGAGATCCATTTACAGGAAAAGTTGTAACAGGAGGAATAGTTACAGTTAAGGATTCTAACTGGTTATTGAGTTGGACATTTAATAGACAACCTCAATTTAGAAGCCAACCAAAAAATCAATTAGTAGGATGGATATATGGACTATTTAGTGATAGACCAGGAAATTATGTAAAAAAAGCAATGAGAGATTGCACTGGTAAAGAAATATGCATGGAATGGTTATACCATTTAGGAGTACCAGAAGACCAAATAGAAGATATTGCAGAAAATAGTGCTAATACAATTCCTTGTATGATGCCATATATCACAGCATTCTTTATGCCAAGAGCGGCAGGGGATAGGCCATTGGTAGTTCCAGAAGGAAGCAAAAACTTCGCATTTTTAGGACAATTTGCAGAAACAAAAAGAGATACAATATTTACAACAGAATATTCAATTCGTACTGCAATGGAAGCAGTTTATACATTACTAAATATAGATCGTGGTGTCCCAGAAGTTTGGGGAAGTGTATATGATATTAGAGATTTATTAAATGCAACTGTTCAGCTACGAGATGGAAAAAAGATTACAGATATGAATTTAGGCTTAAAAGAGAAAATTGTTTTAAAAGAAGCCATTAAGAAAATTGAAGGTACAGATATTGAAAAAATATTAAAAGAACATAATGTAATTTAATATAAATTTGGGGATTAAAACTTAAAGTCTTAATCCCCTTTAACTTACAAAAATTAAATTTCTTTAAAAAATCTATATTCAGAACCAGAAGTAGTTTTACCCTTATAAGTATAACCATTATAAATACCACCATTATCATCATTAAGATTAACATCAAGTTTCATATTATAAGCAAACTTCTGATTTAAATTATTTAAAATATGAATAGTGAAATTTAAAGTATAATTAATATCATCTAAGTTGACATTAGCCTCTTTTAAAACCTTACCATTAAAAGATATAGACTTACTAGCATCAGAAACAGAATAATTAGTAACAATATCTTTATTTAAATAGCCTAAAGTAATTGGGTTAGAGCAATCTGTATAAAAAGTTGGTTCAGAATAATTTTGACTCTCATTTTCTTGATTTGTATTAATAACTTTAAAATCAATTCTACCATTATCAAGTTCTTTAATATTTTTATATTTACCAAAATTCATTGGATTTTTATAATTCAAAATTTTAGTTCCAATATCAGACTTTGAAGTCATATTTATATTATCAATATAAAGTTCTTTAACAGTATTTTCAGAAGAAAGCTCTGTGTTAGAAGAACTGTTATCCAAATAAATAGATAAATCAGTAAATTGACAAATACTCATATTTTTCAAAGAATGATCTTCAGAATTATCAATAGCATTAGCATCACTATATAATAATACTTTTTGAATATTAAAAACTGAAGTTTCATTTTCATCAGAAAGTTCAATCATTTGATTTGCAAAATTATTTCTAGAAAATACATCTGCTAAAACAAAATGATAAAACAATAATAAAACAACTATAGCCAATATTATTAAAAGTGCGAAAGCTAATTTAACATTTTTTATTTTAAATTTAAAATTTCTCATAATAGAACTCCTTTCAAATCTTATATTATTTAAAATTCTAGAATACTTATAAATATTTTAGTATTCTAGAATTTTGCTTGAATATCATATTTTAAAGGCGATTATATAATGTTTGCATATAGTTAAATACTTTTGTGTGCCAATCTTGGTCACTTGCATATCTTGTGTTAACACCAGATAGTGTAGGACCATTATAATACCAACCAGCGGCTGTTTCGCCATCATAAATTTTAGTTCCAGATGGATTTAAATAATATTTAACTAGAGATTTTGCAACAGTTTCTATACCTTCACTATAATCTGAAAATTCGAAAGATGACTCATATGGTGTGCTATCATAAGAACCATATCCAAATAAGTTTTTCTTCTCATTTGCAATTTGTGAAGTTCCCCAACCGCTTTCATGTATAGCCATAGATGCTAAGAAAATACCATTAATATTATATTTTTTCTCTATGTTATAGAATGTTTGATAATTATTTTCAAAGATTTTGTTTGTATCATTAGGTAAGCCAGTAAATATTTTTTTGTAATCATTAAGTGTAAGACCACTTACACGATTTAATTCCATAGAAATATTAACTTTAAGTAAAATTCTTTGAATTCTATTCTTCTCAGGTGCACTTGGTGTTGTAGCCGCTGATGTTAAGTTAGAAGTTTTTGTAAATCCCTCTACACCATCAAAAGAAACTTTACACCATTCTTCACTAGGTAATTCTAGAAGTTTTACATCTATATAATTTTTAACTTCAGCAACATCGGGAGAAGAATCATCAGCACTTTCTTTTAAAGTTACATTTGTAGTTAAATACATTGTATCTCCAAGATGAACCTTATGTTTTGCTAAGAATTCAGAAGTACCACGATCAATTATTTTAGGTGTAGGGTCAGACAACTTTTCTTTAGCTAAGATAATTTCTTCAACAAAGTTGCCATTTTCATATGTTTTAACAGCTGTAACTTTATCTTTACCTAAAACTCCCTCTTGCTTTACAACTTCTTCACCCTTTGGAAGTGTACCATTATCATTATAATTTGTTTCAAATTCAACATCACGTTCTTCAACAACTTGTTCTTTAACTCTATCCATTCCAGCATTTTCAGAAATGATGTTTTGCATATTTAAACTATGTCTATTAAGTTCATATTGGGTTGTATCTTGCAAATCATCTGTTTTAGCATAACTTGTCCTAAAAGAAACATCTTTTGGAAAGAATAAAGCCATAGAAACTACTAAAATACTGCAACCTGTAACTATATGTGATAGTTTTAAGTCGTTAGATTTGATTTTTCTAGTTGAACCAAAACCAGACATATTTAAGGCTGATTTTTCTTTTAACTCTCGTTGTTTATCTTTCTTTTTTTGTTTTTCAAATTCCTTTGCTTGTTTAGCATATGATTCTCTAACTTCAGGGTTACGTTGAATTTCCTGTAATTCTCTAAAAACTTCTGATAAATTTCTATTTTTATAATCATAGGAATTATTACCATTTGACATAGCTTTTACTCACTTTCTTTATATATTAATACACCATTATTATATAATAACAAACAAAATATGTCCACATTTTTTCAAAAAAATATAGGGTGATCATATTATAAGTTATTCATAAATTTTGAAAAAATCTGTTGACTATGAAATTTTTTATCTATATAATACAGTCAAATTATAACTATTTTTGTTATAAAAGTAGAAACAGAACTTTGAAAAGTTAATACCTGTATATAGTTTGAAATT
>OLNW01000489.1_pt1 | contig 46913 bp, 38 predicted proteins | sample 1672121 | NCBI WGS metagenome assembly OLNW01 (sample SAMEA3136648, study PRJEB25190) | human gut metagenome
GGAATATACAAAATATATTGTGAATTCTCTGATAAATGCAATATTATGCACAATAAACAATAATGTTTACTGACTTAAATCCCCTTTAATTATAATAAACAAGCTGTATAACATAGTATAAATATTATAAGGAGGCATTAAAATGTTTTTAAATATGTTACAATCAATATTAAGTAATTTATTTTTTTTCGCATTACATGTAGACAGCAGAAACGTTTTTCCTAAACCGCTGTCTAAAAAAGAGGAAGAGGAATATTTCAAGCTTATGGGGGAAGGAGACAGCAATGCGCGTACAAAGCTTATTGAACATAATTTAAGACTTGTCGCTCATATCATTAAAAAATATTATTCAAATATAAAAGAACAGGATGAATTGATATCAATAGGAACAATAGGACTTATCAAAGCGGTTTCCACATTTGATTATTCAAAAGGGAACAGGTTTGCCACTTATGCAAGCAGATGTATTGAAAAAGCAACGGTATCATAACGGCTCTAAATAATCCACAGGAAGTAAAACAAGAGCCTTATTCAGATTCATGGAAAATCTATCGGAAAGTCGGTAATGGCTTCTGTATTCTTTACAAGTTTCATAATGGCAATGTCAGATATGCTCCGCTGTACATACACTCGTTCAGATTCCTTACAAAACGTCATTTGACACAGGCTCAGAGGTTCTTGTTTGAAAATCCGAATCCAAACAGGCTTGAATCAGTATCGGACAAGCTGAAATGGTATCGCATTCAGAACGGACTTTTACAGCGCGATGTCGCTAAGGTCATGGAAGTTGACAGGACTACTTATTCACGTTATGAGGAGAATGTTTTGGAAGCCTATCCGCTGGACAAGCTTGCAAAAGCTGCTGAACTATTCGGAATTGATGTAACCGCACTTCTTGATGATTACAATTTGTTTCTCTATCATGGACAGGGACGGCAGATAAAAGAACTGCGCAAGTCTATGAAACTCACGCAGTCCGAATTTGCAAAATATATCTCTGTTCCTCTTGGTACGCTCAAAAAATGGGAGCAGGAACGTGCTTGTATTCAGAAAAAGACGTTTGAAAAGCTGTTGCAGCTAAAGAACATTCAATCAGACGCTTCGCACGCTCTCAGAACCGTTTGAATCCTTTCGGCGAAACCCTTTGCCCTTGAAAATGGAAAGGCTTAAAAGGGTTATCTGGACGTTCCTTAATATGATGTAATAGGAGAGCAAATTATTCTTACCGCTAAGATTTCAGGCATATTGATATGCTTTAGTGTCAGCAGTTTTCGGTAGCCCCTCAACTTTCCCGTAAAAAGCAGTCTTAAAGATTGCCCAATATGCACCTCTTTCCCCAAAAGACGAGCGTGACAGCATTATCATTTTCGGGGTTGAAAAATCACAATCTCTTATGGATATCAATGAAGCCTTGTACGACCATGATTTCAAATGTTTATGCGAAAAATAAGACGGAGTTTTTACGCTCCGTCTTTTAGCGATATGTAGTTATTCATTCATAACTTTATCGCTTATTAAATTGAATATTTTATCGTTTTCCTCTCGTGACAAGTTCTTTTTTTCAAGATCGGAAATAACGAACTCCGCATGAACTTGCGCAAGACGCCTTTGTAATTCTCTGATTGATTCCTGTTTCGTTGGAAGATGAACAATACATTTCATGACATCACCGCTTTCAATAAAAGCATATTATCAATGTTTTGTCCATTATTCAAATAAACAGGCTTTAAATTCTTTTAAGCTTTCAATTATATCATTTGTCAGCTCGGGTTTTTCAATTATGATTTTAAATGCCTCCTCTTTTGCCTTATGATACTTTTTTCTGTATTCTATCCGAAGCTTTTCAATTTTCAATAAATATTTAATTTGCTTTGATAAACTAAGTTTATTTGATTCAAGCAAATTGTTATATTGAGATTTTATTAAACGTGCAGTTTCTGTAATCACAAAGCAGCAATCCAAATAATATATAAATTTAGTATTCATAATTTATTTTCCCCTTTTACTGTTATACTGACGATAAAAAATGGTATTTACTTCTTCATCACCGTCATAAATTCCGATATTTTCCGAAAAGACTTCCTTTGAATCCTTAACCATATTCTCCGCTTGTTCGTATGACATAATTTTACAATATGGTTTCTTGATATTCTTTGAATGCGTAAAGCATTTGGAGTTTCTTGGATAGAATTTTATTCTATCGTTTTTGGAATCAGAAGAATTGGAATTTGTATTATTTCCTGGTGTAAAATAAGCGCCTATATTATCATTGTTTTCAAGTTTTATTATTTTGATAAAACCATGGTTCCAAATTCTTCTGCATTCATCTAAATCAATAAATAGATACTTTTTCTGCAAATCCTTAATTAAAATATGAATATGCCAATTCCCGTTGGAATGCGGCTCAAAAATTGAAATGTACTCGCAATTTTTGTATCTGTATTTAAATTTTTTCCAAAAAAGTTTGAAATCAGCAGATACTTGCGAACGATCAAATTGCGGATCTGTATAGGTCAAAGTCAAAAATATCTCATTTGGCTTACCTATAAAATTTGCATTGATATATCTTCTTAGATTTGTAAAAGAACGATTCCGATTTATTGAATTACTATCGGAATATTCCTTTACTTCACCAGTTCGCATATCAACATATGTGTATTTTCCACACTTTTTAAAATTGTGTAAATACTTTGAGCGTTTTTCTATTACAACAATCTCAATAATATGATTTGTAATAAATACACTCGCTTTTGAATGGTCATCCGGCTGTCTGTCAACTTTTTCATTAACAGACTTTTTCGTTTCAATCAATTAAAACCACCTCTTTAGAATATTGAACAAATCTAATTTAGATTTGTTATGTACAAGTGGTTCTAATTTAATTATACGCACCGTCTGGAAAAATATCTCATTATCTCGAAAAACTTATTTTTTATCACTTTTTGAGATTTTTTCGCCTGATGTAGCGTTAATAATCAAGTAAAAGAGCATAAAAATAAGCACTCCACGTTAAAGTGAAGTGCTATAGAATTTATTTGGATAATTATTTAAAAAGCAGAATCAATATCCTTAATTCCGGCATCAAGCAACATTTGCGCAAACTCAGCCCCGTCAATGATTCTTATATTATCATCTAAATAGTCTTTATTGTATTCAGCTATACTTGCAGTAGTTATAACCCAACGTACACAAGTATAGTCAAACTCATCATTCTGTAAGTTGTCATATCTCTTTATTTGCTCGCAAGCCCAGTTTAAATCAGCTTTTCCATTATAAAACTTTGCTTGGACAACCACTTTTAGTTTCAAGTTCTCAAATACTGCTTCAACGTCAGCATCTTCAAACTCACGTTTTTGATAGGGATTCTTAGGAAGAACTTTAGCGGAATCTGCGCCTATTTTTCTGAAATACCATGCAATAAGCTGCTCAAATTTGTCAGGTGATAAAGACAAAAGACTTTTATTAATAGCATCAATGGAAGATTCCAATAGTTCCGAATAAATTGAAATCGGCTCAGTAGCAATTAATGCTGTAATAACATCTTGTTTGGCATTATCCGACAGGTATAAAACGGTTCCTCTGAATTTTAATGCAGAGTTAAGATAGCTTTTTGCATACTCTTTCTTTGAAATATTTATTCTGATTGGTTTCAGCTTTTTGAAAAATTTGAAATCGGAGTTATCTTTTGCGACATTCTCAGCGCTTACTCCGCAATCAAAAAGCTGTTTTTCAATGTCTTTACAAGTGAGTAATTTTTCATCTTCAATTTGAAAAACGTGAAAATAACTCTTGTCGGGAATTATCAGATAATCATTTTTCTTATATTCAAACAAAAAGCGATAAAGTGAATATCTGAAACGCGGTTTATTTGCATCAATTTTATTTGAAAATATATTTTCAAATTCATTAAACGGCGTATTGCTTTTTCTAATAAAATCAATATCTTCTTCTGCAAGCTTTCCAGATTTACAGCCAATAGATATGTAACATCCATTCATATCACTAAAATCTCTTTTACAGTTGTCCTTAATTTCACTGAATCCAAGCAGTTTCCATGCGCTTTCACCATAATGGCTATTTCTATGCATTATGAAATTAACGTCTTTCTTTATATCGTTCTCTTTAATTGCAGATGAGTAATTATCCATAACAAATCTCCTTAAATAATTATAACGCCTCTATAAGTGCTTTTATAATTATACCATATTTAATGCTCCAAATAAATTTATGGATTTTTGTAAATATTGTATAATAACTATAAAGGAGTGAAGCTATGGAAAAAGAACTTGACTATACTGCACTAGGAATCAGAATTCGTCAGGCACGAAAAGAACATCATGTAACGCAAGAACAGCTCGGAGAACTATGTGAACTCTCAACCGCTCATATTGGTCACATTGAAAGAGGCACTCGTATACCGTCTATTGACACATTATTTCGTATTGCTCAAGCTTTAGATGTCAGCATGGATTATTTGATTTTCGATTCAATTGCACCTGACGAAAATCTTTTTATTACAATAAATTCCATACTTCAAAACAAGGATAAGCGAAAAGTTAAAACATTTATGACAATAGTTCGTGCCATAGCTGATAAAATTGATGAATTCTAAATCAAATGCCCTATGATGATTATAACACATCACAGGGCATTATTTTTATAGCAATTTGCTGCAATTTCAAAATTTTTCTGAAATTTCGTCAAAGTCGTTGCAATCTTACGAAATTTGCGGTATAATAGTTTTAGAGGGTAAAAGCCGTAATGATATATAATTCATTGCAACGTTTTAAGGAGATGATTTCATGATAGATATGCGGAAAACTGCGATTTATTCCAGAAAATCCAAATTCACAGGCAAGGGCGAAAGTATTGAAAGTCAGATTGATATGTGCAGAGAGTACATAAGCAGAGAGTTTCCGAATGTTGAAGAAAGCGACATTCTCATATTTGAGGACGAGGGATATTCGGGAGGAAATACAAACAGACCTCAGTTTCAGAAGCTGCTGAAAGCTTGCAGAGAACGTCAGATTGCCCATATCGTCTGCTATAAGCTCGACCGTATCAGCAGAAGTATCGCCGATTTCCTCAAACTGACCGAAGAACTGGAAAAGCTGAACGTCAACTTTGTTTCTATCAACGACAAATACGAAACTCATACGGCAACAGGCAGAGCCATGCTGCAAATGACAATGGTATTTGCACAGCTTGAACGCGAAACCATTGCTGAGCGTATCCGTGACAATATGCTCTATCTTGCCAAGGACGGACGCTGGCTTGGAGGTAATGTTCCTACAGGCTATAGAAGCGTGGAAACAGAAAGTAAAACACGCTCGGACGGTACTAAGAGAAAAGTTCATAAGCTTGAAATTGTGGAAGAAGAAGCAGAAATTATTAAGCTTATTTTCAATAAGTATCTTGAATTTCAATCGCTTACTAAGGTTGAAACCTATACTTTACAAAATGATATAAAAACCAAAAATGGTAATGATTTTTCAAGATATACAATAAAAGGAATATTATTTAATCCCGTCTACATGATAGCTGACGAACAGGCATGGAATTACTTTCAATCAGCTGATTTGGATATGTATTGTGATAAATCTGAGTTTGACGGTATTCATGGAATGATGGTTTACAACAAAACCAATCAGCGTTCAGGCACAAGCAATCAATATAACGATATGAAAGAATGGGTTATCACAGTCGGCAGACATAAGGGAATTATAAGCGGGAACGACTGGGTTCAGGCTCAGATACTTTTGAATCAGAACAAATCAAAATCCTATCGCAAGCCGAAAAGTGAAGTGGCTCTTTTATCAGGACTGCTTTACTGCGGTAACTGTGGAAGCTTTATGCGTCCGAAATTATCAAGCCGTACCAACAAAAACAGTGAGAGAATCTACGATTATCTATGTGAACGCAAAGAGAAAAGCCATGGGGAGAAATGCAATATGAAACGTCCTAACGGAAACGAGCTTGACAGGCTTGTTTGTGAAGAAGTCAAGCGTCTTTCCGAGGATTCTTCCGACTTCATGAAGAACCTAAAACGAGGTCTGAAAAGCATTGACTACAATGACGAATCCTATCAGGATAAAATCAAGAATCTGAAAAACTCCAAAACAGGCTATGAGAATAAAATCAACAATCTGATCAATTCTCTTTCAGAGTCGGAGCAATCATCAGCTCATGACTATATCATTGCAACGATAAATGAACTTGCTATTAAAATCAAACTGCTTGACAAGCAGATTCAGGAATATACAGACTTAGCAAACACCACTCATATTTCAGAATCGGAATTTGAAATCATGGCTGAAATGCTCTCCAATGCTGCGAACTCCCTTGACAATATGACCGTTGCACAGAAACGGACTGCGCTCAGAAGCATTATCCGCAGAATTGAATTTGACGGTGAAAATGTCCACATCTATTTCTTCGGTTCAGATGAGAATGAAATCGACCTCTCAGAGGAAGATAATTTAGAGCCGTTGCGAGAGGGTTGCAAAAGCAACGGTATCATAACGGCTCTAAATAATCCACAGGAAGTAAAACAAGAGCCTTATTCAGATTCATGGAAAATCTATCGGAAAGTCGGTAATGGCTTCTGTATTCTTTACAAGTTTCATAATGGCAATGTCAGATATGCTCCGCTGTACATACACTCGTTCAGATTCCTTACAAAACGTCATTTGACACAGGCTCAGAGGTTCTTGTTTGAAAATCCGAATCCAAACAGGCTTGAATCAGTATCGGACAAGCTGAAATGGTATCGCATTCAGAACGGACTTTTACAGCGCGATGTCGCTAAGGTCATGGAAGTTGACAGGACTACTTATTCACGTTATGAGGAGAATGTTTTGGAAGCCTATCCGCTGGACAAGCTTGCAAAAGCTGCTGAACTATTCGGAATTGATGTAACCGCACTTCTTGATGATTACAATTTGTTTCTCTATCATGGACAGGGACGGCAGATAAAAGAACTGCGCAAGTCTATGAAACTCACGCAGTCCGAATTTGCAAAATATATCTCTGTTCCTCTTGGTACGCTCAAAAAATGGGAGCAGGAACGTGCTTGTATTCAGAAAAAGACGTTTGAAAAGCTGTTGCAGCTAAAGAACATTCAATCAGACGCTTCGCACGCTCTCAGAACCGTTTGAATCCTTTCGGCGAAACCCTTTGCCCTTGAAAATGGAAAGGCTTAAAAGGGTTATCTGGACGTTCCTTAATATGATGTAATAGGAGAGCAAATTATTCTTACCGCTAAGATTTCAGGCATATTGATATGCTTTAGTGTCAGCAGTTTTCGGTAGCCCCTCAACTTTCCCGTAAAAAGCAGTCTTAAAGATTGCCCAATATGCACCTCTTTCCCCAAAAGACGAGCGTGACAGCATTATCATTTTCGGGGTTGAAAAATCACAATCTCTTATGGATATCAATGAAGCCTTGTACGACCATGATTTCAAATGTTTATGCGAAAAATAAGACGGAGTTTTTACGCTCCGTCTTTTAGCGATATGTAGTTATTCATTCATAACTTTATCGCTTATTAAATTGAATATTTTATCGTTTTCCTCTCGTGACAAGTTCTTTTTTTCAAGATCGGAAATAACGAACTCCGCATGAACTTGCGCAAGACGCCTTTGTAATTCTCTGATTGATTCCTGTTTCGTTGGAAGATGAACAATACATTTCATGACATCACCGCTTTCAATAAAAGCATATTATCAATGTTTTGTCCATTATTCAAATAAACAGGCTTTAAATTCTTTTAAGCTTTCAATTATATCATTTGTCAGCTCGGGTTTTTCAATTATGATTTTAAATGCCTCCTCTTTTGCCTTATGATACTTTTTTCTGTATTCTATCCGAAGCTTTTCAATTTTCAATAAATATTTAATTTGCTTTGATAAACTAAGTTTATTTGATTCAAGCAAATTGTTATATTGAGATTTTATTAAACGTGCAGTTTCTGTAATCACAAAGCAGCAATCCAAATAATATATAAATTTAGTATTCATAATTTATTTTCCCCTTTTACTGTTATACTGACGATAAAAAATGGTATTTACTTCTTCATCACCGTCATAAATTCCGATATTTTCCGAAAAGACTTCCTTTGAATCCTTAACCATATTCTCCGCTTGTTCGTATGACATAATTTTACAATATGGTTTCTTGATATTCTTTGAATGCGTAAAGCATTTGGAGTTTCTTGGATAGAATTTTATTCTATCGTTTTTGGAATCAGAAGAATTGGAATTTGTATTATTTCCTGGTGTAAAATAAGCGCCTATATTATCATTGTTTTCAAGTTTTATTATTTTGATAAAACCATGGTTCCAAATTCTTCTGCATTCATCTAAATCAATAAATAGATACTTTTTCTGCAAATCCTTAATTAAAATATGAATATGCCAATTCCCGTTGGAATGCGGCTCAAAAATTGAAATGTACTCGCAATTTTTGTATCTGTATTTAAATTTTTTCCAAAAAAGTTTGAAATCAGCAGATACTTGCGAACGATCAAATTGCGGATCTGTATAGGTCAAAGTCAAAAATATCTCATTTGGCTTACCTATAAAATTTGCATTGATATATCTTCTTAGATTTGTAAAAGAACGATTCCGATTTATTGAATTACTATCGGAATATTCCTTTACTTCACCAGTTCGCATATCAACATATGTGTATTTTCCACACTTTTTAAAATTGTGTAAATACTTTGAGCGTTTTTCTATTACAACAATCTCAATAATATGATTTGTAATAAATACACTCGCTTTTGAATGGTCATCCGGCTGTCTGTCAACTTTTTCATTAACAGACTTTTTCGTTTCAATCAATTAAAACCACCTCTTTAGAATATTGAACAAATCTAATTTAGATTTGTTATGTACAAGTGGTTCTAATTTAATTATACGCACCGTCTGGAAAAATATCTCATTATCTCGAAAAACTTATTTTTTATCACTTTTTGAGATTTTTTCGCCTGATGTAGCGTTAATAATCAAGTAAAAGAGCATAAAAATAAGCACTCCACGTTAAAGTGAAGTGCTATAGAATTTATTTGGATAATTATTTAAAAAGCAGAATCAATATCCTTAATTCCGGCATCAAGCAACATTTGCGCAAACTCAGCCCCGTCAATGATTCTTATATTATCATCTAAATAGTCTTTATTGTATTCAGCTATACTTGCAGTAGTTATAACCCAACGTACACAAGTATAGTCAAACTCATCATTCTGTAAGTTGTCATATCTCTTTATTTGCTCGCAAGCCCAGTTTAAATCAGCTTTTCCATTATAAAACTTTGCTTGGACAACCACTTTTAGTTTCAAGTTCTCAAATACTGCTTCAACGTCAGCATCTTCAAACTCACGTTTTTGATAGGGATTCTTAGGAAGAACTTTAGCGGAATCTGCGCCTATTTTTCTGAAATACCATGCAATAAGCTGCTCAAATTTGTCAGGTGATAAAGACAAAAGACTTTTATTAATAGCATCAATGGAAGATTCCAATAGTTCCGAATAAATTGAAATCGGCTCAGTAGCAATTAATGCTGTAATAACATCTTGTTTGGCATTATCCGACAGGTATAAAACGGTTCCTCTGAATTTTAATGCAGAGTTAAGATAGCTTTTTGCATACTCTTTCTTTGAAATATTTATTCTGATTGGTTTCAGCTTTTTGAAAAATTTGAAATCGGAGTTATCTTTTGCGACATTCTCAGCGCTTACTCCGCAATCAAAAAGCTGTTTTTCAATGTCTTTACAAGTGAGTAATTTTTCATCTTCAATTTGAAAAACGTGAAAATAACTCTTGTCGGGAATTATCAGATAATCATTTTTCTTATATTCAAACAAAAAGCGATAAAGTGAATATCTGAAACGCGGTTTATTTGCATCAATTTTATTTGAAAATATATTTTCAAATTCATTAAACGGCGTATTGCTTTTTCTAATAAAATCAATATCTTCTTCTGCAAGCTTTCCAGATTTACAGCCAATAGATATGTAACATCCATTCATATCACTAAAATCTCTTTTACAGTTGTCCTTAATTTCACTGAATCCAAGCAGTTTCCATGCGCTTTCACCATAATGGCTATTTCTATGCATTATGAAATTAACGTCTTTCTTTATATCGTTCTCTTTAATTGCAGATGAGTAATTATCCATAACAAATCTCCTTAAATAATTATAACGCCTCTATAAGTGCTTTTATAATTATACCATATTTAATGCTCCAAATAAATTTATGGATTTTTGTAAATATTGTATAATAACTATAAAGGAGTGAAGCTATGGAAAAAGAACTTGACTATACTGCACTAGGAATCAGAATTCGTCAGGCACGAAAAGAACATCATGTAACGCAAGAACAGCTCGGAGAACTATGTGAACTCTCAACCGCTCATATTGGTCACATTGAAAGAGGCACTCGTATACCGTCTATTGACACATTATTTCGTATTGCTCAAGCTTTAGATGTCAGCATGGATTATTTGATTTTCGATTCAATTGCACCTGACGAAAATCTTTTTATTACAATAAATTCCATACTTCAAAACAAGGATAAGCGAAAAGTTAAAACATTTATGACAATAGTTCGTGCCATAGCTGATAAAATTGATGAATTCTAAATCAAATGCCCTATGATGATTATAACACATCACAGGGCATTATTTTTATAGCAATTTGCTGCAATTTCAAAATTTTTCTGAAATTTCGTCAAAGTCGTTGCAATCTTACGAAATTTGCGGTATAATAGTTTTAGAGGGTAAAAGCCGTAATGATATATAATTCATTGCAACGTTTTAAGGAGATGATTTCATGATAGATATGCGGAAAACTGCGATTTATTCCAGAAAATCCAAATTCACAGGCAAGGGCGAAAGTATTGAAAGTCAGATTGATATGTGCAGAGAGTACATAAGCAGAGAGTTTCCGAATGTTGAAGAAAGCGACATTCTCATATTTGAGGACGAGGGATATTCGGGAGGAAATACAAACAGACCTCAGTTTCAGAAGCTGCTGAAAGCTTGCAGAGAACGTCAGATTGCCCATATCGTCTGCTATAAGCTCGACCGTATCAGCAGAAGTATCGCCGATTTCCTCAAACTGACCGAAGAACTGGAAAAGCTGAACGTCAACTTTGTTTCTATCAACGACAAATACGAAACTCATACGGCAACAGGCAGAGCCATGCTGCAAATGACAATGGTATTTGCACAGCTTGAACGCGAAACCATTGCTGAGCGTATCCGTGACAATATGCTCTATCTTGCCAAGGACGGACGCTGGCTTGGAGGTAATGTTCCTACAGGCTATAGAAGCGTGGAAACAGAAAGTAAAACACGCTCGGACGGTACTAAGAGAAAAGTTCATAAGCTTGAAATTGTGGAAGAAGAAGCAGAAATTATTAAGCTTATTTTCAATAAGTATCTTGAATTTCAATCGCTTACTAAGGTTGAAACCTATACTTTACAAAATGATATAAAAACCAAAAATGGTAATGATTTTTCAAGATATACAATAAAAGGAATATTATTTAATCCCGTCTACATGATAGCTGACGAACAGGCATGGAATTACTTTCAATCAGCTGATTTGGATATGTATTGTGATAAATCTGAGTTTGACGGTATTCATGGAATGATGGTTTACAACAAAACCAATCAGCGTTCAGGCACAAGCAATCAATATAACGATATGAAAGAATGGGTTATCACAGTCGGCAGACATAAGGGAATTATAAGCGGGAACGACTGGGTTCAGGCTCAGATACTTTTGAATCAGAACAAATCAAAATCCTATCGCAAGCCGAAAAGTGAAGTGGCTCTTTTATCAGGACTGCTTTACTGCGGTAACTGTGGAAGCTTTATGCGTCCGAAATTATCAAGCCGTACCAACAAAAACAGTGAGAGAATCTACGATTATCTATGTGAACGCAAAGAGAAAAGCCATGGGGAGAAATGCAATATGAAACGTCCTAACGGAAACGAGCTTGACAGGCTTGTTTGTGAAGAAGTCAAGCGTCTTTCCGAGGATTCTTCCGACTTCATGAAGAACCTAAAACGAGGTCTGAAAAGCATTGACTACAATGACGAATCCTATCAGGATAAAATCAAGAATCTGAAAAACTCCAAAACAGGCTATGAGAATAAAATCAACAATCTGATCAATTCTCTTTCAGAGTCGGAGCAATCATCAGCTCATGACTATATCATTGCAACGATAAATGAACTTGCTATTAAAATCAAACTGCTTGACAAGCAGATTCAGGAATATACAGACTTAGCAAACACCACTCATATTTCAGAATCGGAATTTGAAATCATGGCTGAAATGCTCTCCAATGCTGCGAACTCCCTTGACAATATGACCGTTGCACAGAAACGGACTGCGCTCAGAAGCATTATCCGCAGAATTGAATTTGACGGTGAAAATGTCCACATCTATTTCTTCGGTTCAGATGAGAATGAAATCGACCTCTCAGAGGAAGATAATTTAGAGCCGTTGCGAGAGGGTTGCAAATGAAATACTAATGCACTTCCGTGCAAAGAAGAAAAGCTCGTCAGATATTTACATAGATGAACCGATTGAAACAGATAAGGACGGCAATCAGCTTACATTAAGCGATATAATTGGAGACGATGAGGACATAATCGAAAAAATTGATTTATCTATAAGATCGGGACAGCTTTATAAATTTTTGGAGCAATGCCTTGATTCAAGGGAAATGGAAGTAATCAAGCTTCGTTACGGTCTTTACGGCTGCTATCCGCTAACGCAGAGGGAAGTATCCGATAAATTGAATATTTCACGCTCATATGTTTCCCGCATAGAAAAAAAAGCTTTGACCACTCTAAAGAATATGTACGATAAAAATCCATACTGATTGATAAAAGCTGTCTCACAATATAAATGAGACAGCTTTTTTATCACCGTATCTTATTATATTTTGTCAAACCGTTTTCTGCGCCTATCCTAAGCAGTCTGTTATATTTTGCTACTCTGTCAGAACGGCACGGAGCCCCCGTCTTTATTTGTCCGGCATTAGTTGCTACGGCGAGATCTGCAATTGACGTATCCTCCGTCTCTCCGGAACGATGTGATATTATTGCTCTGTAACCGGCTGAACGCGCCATTTTTATAGCGTCAAGCGTTTCGGTCAGAGTTCCGATCTGATTAAGCTTTATCAGAATTGCGTTAGCAGCGTTTTCTCTGATACCGCGTTCAAGATGACGCGTATTAGTAACAAAAAGATCATCGCCTACCAACTGTATCTTCTTGCCGAGTACAGACGTTATCTCAGTCCAGCCGCTCCAATCTTCTTCGCCCAGGGGATCTTCAATTGAAATGATCGGATACTTTTCAACAAGCTTATCCCAGTAATCAATCAATTCGTCTGTTTCAAAGGTCGCTCCTCTTTTAGGAAGATAATATTTTCCGTCCTTATACCACTCGCTGCTTGCTGCGTCGAGTGCAATTTTTATCTTATCGGTATTATAGCCGGCCTTTTCAACCGCTTCAATAATACATTCGATTGCTTCCTCCTCAGATGATAAATCCGGCGCAAACCCGCCTTCATCTCCGACAGCAGTCGCCAGTCCCTTTTTCTTTAAAACTGATTTCAATGAATGATAAACCTCAGTACCCATTCTAAGCGCTTCTGCAAAGGTAGGGGCTCCTACAGGCATTATCATAAATTCCTGAATATCAATGTTATTAGCGGCATGCGCTCCGCCGTTTAAAATATTCATCATAGGTATAGGCATAATATCTGCCGATATACCGCCGATATATTTATAAAGCGGCAGCCTGTAATGCGACGCGGAGGCCTTTGCCAGCGCAAGAGAAACCGCCAGTATTGCATTTGCCCCCAGCCTGCTTTTATTATCAGTACCGTCAAGATTAATAAGCATACTGTCAATTCTGCTCTGATCTATAGTATTAGACGAAGCTGCTGCCTTGCATATTTCTATATTGATATTCTTTACCGCCTCTGTAACGCCCTTACCGCAGTATCTGCCTTCTTCCCCATCGCGCAGCTCTGCGGCCTCGTTTATTCCGGTTGACGCTCCGGAAGGAACGCTTGCTACTCCGACGCTTCCGTCCGAAAGCAGAACTTCCGCCTTGACAGTCGGATTTCCTCTTGAATCGAGAATTTCATATCCTCTTACCTTTTCAATTTTAATAGCCATACTGTATCCTCTTTTTATTATAATTTATTCGTAAAAGGAGCTAATGAAAGCCTTATAAAGTAGCCCTGCTTATGATTGCATACCGGACAAACCTTAGGAGCCTCAGTGCTCTTATGAACATATCCGCAGTTAAGACACATCCATTCTTCCTCTACATCAGATATAAACAGCTTTCCCTGCTCAAGCCAATCTGCAAACATTCCAAAGCGTTCGCCGTGAATCTTTTCAATCTTTGCAATTTCGTTAAATTTCAAGCCTATCTGGTTAAAACCCTCCTGATTGGCTATTTTACCGAAATCCGGATAAACGGGTTCAAATTCCTCAAATTCATTATGCTGAGAAGCCCGAAGCAGTTCCAGAGTTGTGCCGTAAATGTCCACAGGATAGCTTCCGTCAATCTTAATGTTCTGACCCGACATATCCTTTAAAAAGTCGTAAAATACCTTAGCATGCTCCTTTTCCTGATCCGCAGTGAATTTAAACACCATTTCTATAACGGGCAGATTTTCTTTTTTTGCCTGCGAAGCCGCAAAAGTATATCTGTTTCTGGCCTGGCTTTCCCCGGCAAACGCTCTTAAAAGGTTAATTTTTGTCTGACTTTCAGATAAATTATTATTCATATTAATCTCCTTCTGCCGCTATATCTTTAAAATTTAAAACATCGCAGCGGCGCAGCGAGGTTTTATTTTTTATGTTTCCGTTTTATGTTAATGAATAAATCGGAAACGCTTATTAATATTATTTTCCGCTTATACTAAATTTATACAGCAATTTTATTGACATCATAATAAAATTCATGTTATACTGTTTTTACAAATTAAATATAAAACTGATAAAATTAAGGTATATTACTGCAAGTATTACAAAAACCCTATCCGCCGCCGCGGGGTTTGTTTTTTTATATTTAGCTTATAATAATTCGGCGGCAGACTGGAGATTAATTATGAAAGTTCAGCGATTTATTCTTGGACCTCTTTCAACAAACTGCTACATCATAGAAACCAAAAATAAAAATGCAGCGGCAATAGATATCGGCGGAGATTATGATAAAATCAAAGACTATCTTGAAACAAACGGCTTAAAACTAAAAAAAATACTTCTTACTCATGGTCATTACGACCATTTCGGAGGAACAGCCGACGCTGCTATAGATTCGGGAGCCGAGATATTTATAAGCGGCAATGACTCCCATATGCTTTCAAGCCGTATGGACAGCCTTGCAGATTTTATAAGCAACGAGTCTTTCAAGCCGATTACAGAATACAAAGAGATTTCAGAAGGTTCAGAAATAATACTTGACGAACTTAAATTCAAAGTCATAGAAACGCCGGGACATACCAAAGGAAGCGTGTGTTATCTTTGTAACGACTATATTTTTACAGGAGATACTTTATTTGCGCTTTCAATGGGAAGAACAGATTTTCCGGGCGGTAATCCTTCTGAAATGCATAAATCCCTTTTAAGACTTGCTGAAATAAAAGAAGACCTCAACGTTTGTCCGGGACATAATGAAACGACAACGCTTTCTTTTGAAAAAAGAAATAATCCGTATCTGAAGGAAAATCCATATGAAGATCTTATTTAGCGGAAACGACTTTAAATATGAAACGGAAGCGACAGTAAAGCTTTTTATCCCGTCACGATTTACATTTCATTATGATATTACCGACGCAGACGGGGACATTATAATGACGCGCCTGAAAAAAGGACGGCATAATACTTATCTTTATGTATATTGCCGTCTGAACGGAAGCATAAAAAGAATGTCCGCTCGCTTTCCGAACAAAATCGTTGACAAACAGCTTGCCGAGCATGAAATCTGCCGTTTGGTATACCTATGCCTTCAATCGCTGACCGGCATAACCCCTCCATGGGGATTACTTACAGGTATACGCCCTGTAAAGAAAATGGCTGATCTTATAGCAAGCGGGAAAACCAGACAAGAAGCCTTTGATTTTTTAAAATCTAAATATATGGTATCAGACAACAGACTACAATTAGCATACAGCACCGCATTAAATCAGATACCTCTTATAAATAAATACTCTAAAAAAACAATCAGTCTTTATATATCAATTCCCTTTTGTCCTACCAGATGCAGCTATTGCTCATTTGTATCCCATTCAATGAACAGCGCATATAAGCTTATTCCTGAGTATATAAGCTTTCTGTGCCGCGAAATAAAAATAACAGGAAAAATAATTAACGACTTGAATTTAATAGTAGATACCGTTTATATAGGCGGCGGAACACCGACGTCAATATCAGCAGAGCAGCTAAAAATGATAATGAAAACAATTTCAGATTATATTGATATATCAAATGTCAGGGAATATAATGTTGAAGCAGGAAGAGCCGATACAATAACCCAAGAAAAGCTTCGGGTTATAAAATCTTCCGGAGCGGACAGAATATCCGTAAATCCACAGACGATGAATAATAATGTTCTCAGAATTATCGGAAGAAATCATACTGCCGAGGATACGGTACGCGCGTTCTTATCCGCAAGGGAGGAGGGCTTTGACAATATAAATATGGATCTGATAGCCGGTCTGCCTTCCGATACTGCTGAAAGCTACCATCAAACTCTTGATCGTATTATTGACTTAAATCCTGAAAGTATTACAGTTCATACTCTGACAATAAAACGGTCTGCTAAAATATATGAAGATGATATCGAAAAATATCTGACTGCCCCGGCTTCTGAAATGGTAAACGAAAGTATCCGCATACTTCCTGAAAACGGATATCTGCCATATTATTTATACCGTCAGAAAAATACTGTTGAAAATCTTGAAAATATAGGGTTTGCCAAAAAAGGAAGAGAAAGCTTATATAATATTTTTATTATGGATGAAACCCAAACTATATTGGGCGCAGGCTGCGCGGCGTCAACCAAGATCGTCCAGCCAAACGGAAAAATCACAAGAATACACAATTATAAATTTCCATATGAATACATTAACCGTTTTGACGATCTTATGCGAAAAAAACAAATTATTTATGAATTAATATAAAAAAAGCACGGCATACGCCGTACTTTTTTTATATTGAATATTTAAACCGTTTGTTCTATACTATGTATATATTTATTTAAAAGATAATTAATTTTATCCTCGCAATCAATAATTTCACGAATAATGAATGTATATTGATTACCGGCAATACGATTACCCTTAAGAAAATCTTTGTATAAGGCCTTATCAAGTAAGTCCCATTTTAATATAGAATCATTTAGGGAATTTAATAGCGTTTCCCTATATTCGCCGTTATTACTGTCATATACAAACTTCTTCAGTAATTTTCGTCTTCCCCTAATGTTCCAAATCTTCCAATTAAAATAAGTTATCATATCCCTGTCTTTTGACGGCGCCATTTGATCCAAGCGTATATTTCCCAGTTCAAATAAATCCAAAAGCTTTAACATAGCTTGCTTGCCATAATAACATTCGACTCCGTCCTTAACTTTATTTTGTAAATGATAATTTTTATATGAATCAATCAAAGCATTTAAAGGATTGTTAATGAAGTAGTTTATTTTTTCCAAATCAAAGTTAAATGTAAATAAATCGCAACAGCCTCTTACAGAGACATAAAAATCTTTTTTTGAAATAATTCCTATTTCTTTATTATCGCATAATCCGAGATAATTTTTATATGAAATTACCCCCGGATTATCTATGAAATAAAAATTTTCTGAATCTTCTCCAACGATTATAAAAACATGGCGGGTTCTAATACGGTTTTGTTTGTAATTTTCATCATAAAATACAGAAAAACGCAATTTTTCCACAACCGTTGCAACTGCCGGTATATCTCCGGCTTTTAAAATTTCACTTATTTTATCGACAGCCTTTTCATTTATTTTTTCAAATCCATATAATGAGAATATTTCTTTATCAAAAACATTCTCAATAGTTTCAAACATTTCTATATTATCGCTTTCAGAAACGCATAGTTTTATTGTAGTTTCATTTAAAAAGCATTTATAAAAATCCGAATTTAAGCAATATTTGTTTTTAAGTATAACATAAGCGCACTGTATCATGCAATCGCCCAAGGAATCAGCTATTTCATCAGGTTTACCGTCGTTATTAAAATAATAATGCTTATTCAACCAGTTATTCACAATATTCATATTCAATCACCATTTTTCCATTAAAGCGCTTATCTTTTCCGGCTTTTCCAAATTATCGTCCCAATACCAGTAATAAGTATCACATTCCGGAAGCCCTTCTTCAAGCGCTTTTACAGACAATACGCATTTATTTCCCTGCGCATCCAAGGCATAAATGGTCACACCTCCCCTGTAATCCGCCTTAACTGACCGCAAATCGTTCAAGGCCTCTTGGCAGGCCTCCTCTAACGACATATTCATTTTTAAATATAAAATAACCGATCTTGCCGTATTAGATCTCAAGGTTAATTCTCCCATTCCGGTACAAGCTGCTGCTCCGTATCTGTTATCGGCATAAATACCTGATCCAATCACTGCCGAATCACCTAATCTTCCGGGATATTTAAAGCTCCAACCACTTGTGCTGGATCCTGCGCTGAAATTACCGTCGTTATCCCTTGACAAAAAAACTGTCGTACCTTTTGCAGTTTTATTATTTGCAGTCGCTCCGGCAAGTCTTATCAAGGATATATCCGGCCATAAAACCGATTCATGTTCTGTAAGGTTATTTCTTAGCCATTCCTTCCAGCATTTTTGAGCCTCGTCAGATAGGTTTACGCCTGATTCCATCTGACAGTCCATTGCAAATCTTGCTGCCCCGCGTCCTACAAGAAAAACATTAGGAAGTCTTTCCATAACCTTTCTTGCAACTGAAATAGGGTGTTTATATCCCGCCAACGCACCTACTGCGCCGGCATTGAGATTAGAACCGTCCATAATTCCGGCGTCAAGTTCAACCACACCCAGAAGATTTGGATGACCGCCATAGCCTACCCAACCTGCTTCAGGATCAGATTCAACTAAACGAATACCGGATTCTATTGCGTCTAAAGACGAATGATTATGCTTTAACATTTCTATAGTTACATCAAGACCGGACGCTGCCACGGAATTTGTTAATAAGATAGCCACAATCTATTCCTTTCTGAATTAATTAAAAAAGCCTTTTAAAATATGGAATTTTTAAGCCGATAAGTTAGTTCCTTGTTAACCTCCTCGGCTCTCCGATAAAAATCCTTTGCAATTTCTTTTTCTCCGTCAATTAACATTGATTTAGACTTTTTTAATAAAAATTTTATTTTTATATAATTTAACTCTTCCGCTGTAAATTCACCTGTAGCAGCGGCTAATTTTAATGATTCCAGCAGACCTCTCGTATCTATAACGCTTTTTACAATATTAAACGTATGCTGACCTCCAAGCATTTCCCTGGATCTTGAACCGTCTTTACTGTATGGTATTCTATATTTTGAAGGTATCAGTGATGAATATAAATATTGTGAACCGCTGGCAGAATAAATCAACCAAGTGTAATAGTCCTCCGATACTCTTTCTGCCGGAAAAGGATATTTATAAGCTACGTTGGTTCTCACGCTTGTAGCAGATGTAAGATTAACATATCCCGTTTCTGTTGCTATCTTAATCCAAACATTTTTTCCTTGTGGAGGGTTTTTTTCATGCTGATCCAGTATTTCCTTTATAGACGGAATAATCTTATCCTTAGGAATCAAATGATCGTTTTCATCAATAACTTGAAATGTGCTGTATACTACGTTTATATCAGGCTTATCATAAAAAATTCTTCTTGTTACTTCCAGTCTTTGAGGATGGCATATATCATCTTGATCCAGATATAGTACAAAAGGACAGCCTAATTGATACGCTTTTCGAATTGCAACGTTTCGGGCATGACCGGGGCCTTTATTTTCAGTAAGAAATACCAATTCCATCTTCCCCAAAAATTCACTGCCGATCTGTTTTAGTAAATTTATAGCTTTCTGAGAAGACGACGCGTCATCTACAAGAATAATGATCCAATCTTTATCCGTCTGTTTTTTTATACTATCTAAAGCCTTTATCAGCCAATCAAGCTCAATATCCTTTCCGTCATTATAATGCGGAACTATAAAAGCGGCGGTTTCTTTGGTTTTCATAATTCTTAGATTCCTTTATTATTAAAAGGCATAATTAAGCCCTTTACAGTCAGACCTTCAAGCAAGGAATAAATATCGTCAGTTTTTCCATTACAGACTAAAAATAAATCTTGAACAGTTAGACCGTTCTCCAACAATTTCAAAATATTTATTTCTTCATCGCTCAAGCTCATATTTTCCAATTCAAAAGACTGATTCCAGCGGGGATCATTTGAAAATAACCTCCCGTCGATTATTTCCCAGTCAAATGCTTTTGATACTGCGCTTTTCTGATTCCATAACAGTTGCTCCGCTTTAGCTGACACACATTCTCCCGCAAATAAATAATAATGATTAATATCCAGATTAGGGTGAAGATGCTCCCAGCTAATGTGTCTATCATTTCCTATGGATTTACGAATAGCTGCGGACATATCCCTGACTATTGGGTTTACCTGTAATTGCAGATTGCTTTTATTCGATTCTGTATTAAACCGTTCATAAGTTTCAGAAATAATATTCTGTAAATTTTTTGAAAATAAATCTAAAGAATAATTTTTTTCTGCATTTTTTCTTGCTTTTTCTTTCATGAGCTCAAGACGGGATTTATCGTTTATTAGTTTTTCGATTCTGTCCTTAGCCTGTTCTATATTTATCCTGGGACCGTACCTGCTTAAAACCGTCTGAATTTTATAGCCGCTGCATCCGTCTATAACGGTATCCTTCAAGCCTCCCCAATCCGCTCCGACAACCGGTAATCCGCACGCCTGCATTTCAACCGGCGTATATCCGAAATTTTCACTTATTAAAGTAGTAAGATTAATCCCAATATCCGCCGTATTTATTAATTCTGCATAAGTTTCCGTATCGCTTTGGTTTTCAAACATTATAATTTTAGACGTTAAATCATATCTGGTCAGCAAGTCATAAAATTCTTTTTTTACATCCGGCGCAGATTTATATGAAAATTCAGGAATATAAAAATCGTCAAATGAACCGATAATCATAAGATATAAATTTTTATATTTCTTTTCCATATCTCTAAGCATACTTATCAGCAAAGGCACATTCTTCTGTAAATTAATTCTTCCGCAATACAGCATAATAAACGCGTTTTGAGGAATATTATATTTATTCCTGAGTCCACTTTTATTTGATCTTGGATAGAACGCCGACGTATCAACGCCAAAAGGCGCCAGGCTGCTTTTAATACTATTATTTACTACTAATTTATTGAATATATTCTGGCATGAGGTACAGTTAAGTATAATGGAATCATAGCTTCTGAAGCTGTTCCGATTATCATATAACCAGTGACCGCCCTTTTGCATAGATCCAAGACCGTATGCTACCATCGGAAATTCTTTTACATACCTATTTATAGAATAATATGGAGACAGTGTCATTAAAACGTCTATTTTATCAATAAATTTACGATATTTTTCATCGTCATCTACCTTATACGAATCAACTTCAAGTATTTCAGTCTGAAACTTTTCCGATATTATACCCATAGTTTCATTCCAGAGCTTACCAACACTGATATATGGCGGATCTCCTCTTTTATCGAAAATAATTCCTACAACAGGTTCGTTAGATTTTAATTCCATATATTTACCTCAACAATATACTTCCAATATCATAATAAATTTTTTATCGCATGCTTTAAGCGTCTATCAAGCGCTTTGATAAATTTAACAAATAAAATAATAGTAATAGAAACTGAAATCGTCATAAACAAATAAAATACAATTATTAAGGTCTGATAATAACTCCATCTTTCCAATAATTTAACGCTTTGAATGGAACTTATTATATAATCAAAATAATACTTGATATCTAAAATCCGGTCATGCTCCGGAAGAAATCCGTCCGGAATATACGGTTTAAATATACAACATGCAAATATAATTATTATAAGAAAAATACACGCCAAGCAAATAAGTATATTATATTTTAAATTTATGGATTTCAAACTAAAATTCTTATTTTTTGCACCATAAAAAACACCTTCAAAGCTCCTGATAAATATTAATATTAATTTAAAAATAACAATAGCCCCTGCTATCAGAAACATTATATCTATCATTTGCTTTAACAAAATTTTAGAGGCATACAAATCTGTTTTTTGATAATACTTTAACTTTTCACCGATAAGCACATCAAATTCCCGAATATCCCTATTACTAATTTCTCCATTTATTCCTTTAAAATAAATTCTTTCAACGCCTGATAAGCCGGCTGAATCCGATTGTCCGTAGAATGGAACGAAAACAGTTTCCTGACCGTTTGAAGACAATTCGCTGAAAATTTTATTTTCCGCAATATAAATACCGGAAATAATTTTTTTATGCCCGGATATAATAATTTCATTACCTATCACATCATAGCTTTTAAATAATAAATTGGCAAGATTATCGCTGATTACAATTTTATCAGAAATATTTAACGGACTGTCTATTGAAAAAAAGCTTCCCTTCAATATTTTTATATTATGAACCGTCGGAAATTTATCATCAGTATAAACTATATTGACCTTTTCGGATAAACCCGTATTATTACTTGTTGATGCGGCGCCAGTTGTACGCGATAAAACATTCACAGTTAAATCGCCGTCGGCGCATGCCGCTTCGTCCGCCTCGGAAAAGCTTATTGCATTTGAATTATCTAAAACCGCGTATTCAACAGCCTCCGGCAGCATTAATTCTACGTTTCGTTTTATAAAAAAGCATAATATCAAAAATAAAACAAGTATTAATAATCTAAAAATTGTTCCTATTTTTGAACCGTACAAACCCTTCACTGTACTATCCTCACAGTCTCACCGGAAGTCAACGCTTTTGAGGAGGAAACTACAATTTTTGCATAAGAATTGATATCGTCCCCTTCTATTGCAGCGTTAATATTATTTTTGGCTAATTGGTCTACGGTAACTCTCTCAGCATAATATTCCTTACCGAATAAGCCGTCGCGCTGCTTAAGAACAAATACTACCGTATTTCCCTGCTCATCCTCCGATATGGCATTAAGTGTAATAATATTATCATATGAATCTGAAGAAACTATAAAATCAACCTTGATCTTCTGCCCCTCATAAAAACTATTTTCGCCTTCAGGAAGGTCGGCATAAAACATGAACTCTCCCTTTTCAGTATCGTATTCTTTTTTAGTAACAAATGAACTATCGTGTTTTTCTTCAGTAGTAGGACTGCCGTTATTAATTACAGTATTGGTATAGGTCAGATTAACTTCGTCCCCGATTTCGCATAATACGCCGTCCGTTTCACTTAATGAAAATATAACCGACATTTCCTTGCCAGAAAGCACCGCAAGAACATCGCCTTCCTTTGTAACATCTCCCTGAACAACAGATATTTTAGAAATAGCGCCGTCCTTCTGCGCGTATATACATCCGTCATAGGGCACCTGCTCCTTATAAAGCTCCAGCTCCTGTTCAGCTATTTCCAATTCAGTATTAAGCTTAGACCGATCCTTTTCAGAAAGCCATTCGGAAAGGCTGTCGTTAAGCTGACTAATATTTAATTCCATTTTTTTTATACTAATTTCGAATTCCTTTGTATCTACCTCAAATAAAACGTCGCCCTTTTTTACATAATCGTTTTCCTTAACATTTACGGATAATATTTTTAACGATGAATTATAGCTGATTTCCTGAGTATTATTTATTACTACTTGACCTTCCGAGCTTGAACTGATAGGAAGCTCTGCCCATTCCGGACTTGCCGCTTCAACATAAGGCAGAGAAAGATTATAAATTGTCTTTGAAAGAAATGTGCATAATATCAGCAGAAATAAGACTATAAAAGATATACGTATCAATATTTTCTTATTTAAATTTTGTTTCATCTGATTCACCTCTTATTTAAAGCTATTTCATATTTGAGTATTCCACGCCTTTGATCATAGCGTCCTTTAAAAATAAAAATAAAATAAAAACCGGAATAATAGCTAAAACCCCGCATACAAAGGCTATATCCAATCTGGTTTCATTAATTCTCGAAAGAAATATCGACATCGGATATTTCAGATAATCCTTAATAAACGCCAAAGGCTGCTCTATCATATTCCAGGAATCAATAAAGCTTAAAATAACCAGTGAAGCAATCCCTGTTTTTGAACAAGGTATTATTATTTTCATAAGTATTTGAAAATGATTGGCGCCGTCGATTTTAGCAGCCTCTATCAGATCATTGGGAATTGATGAAAACACCTGAGTAATCAGAAATACTCCGAAAGTACCGAAAACCCCGGGAAGTATTACTGAAAGATAGGAGTTTATCAGACCTAATTTATTGAATATCAGATAATTAGGAACCAATGTAACCTGAACCGGAAGCATCATCAGTATTATTACAAAGTAAAAAACGACATTTTTAAACGGAAAATTAAATTTAGCAAGACCATAACCGCTGAAACACGATATAACTACCTGACCAATTACAATAGCGACAGAGATCATAATTGAAACCCAGAATTTCATTAAATACGCCGGATCCAGCAAAAACACGTCTAAATACCCCTTCAACGTCGCCTGTTCGGGTATTATATGAAAATAATTCTCTGAGCCTGAGGAAGAAATAGTATTACCGTAACTGTTTAATATTTCTGACTTTCCCATAAAGGAGCCGCAAACCATAAAAATTACCGGCAAAAGCACTATTAAGGATAATATGAGAAGTATTATGTATGATAATATTTTGAAATATGATTTTTTGAATTTTTTAATCATATTCAACATCTCCGTTTTTTCTGAATTTCAATAAAATAAATATAAAAATAAAAATAATAGCAAAAATCAAAATTGCTCCGACAGATAAGCGAGTATAATTTAAATTCTGGAAGTTATTATTCATAAAGTGCTGTATCATATAGATATTTTCATTGGGGTAATTTCCGCATAATATATATGCTTCCTTAAACGACTTAAAGGTATTGATAATTGAAATTACCAAAATAAAAAACAGATAAGGTCTAATCATAGGCAGCGTTATATATCTTAATTTGCTAATTCTGCTTTCCGTATCCATTTCCGCCGCTTCATAATACACCTTTGGTATAGAATTTAGTGCGGCAAGAAAAAGAATAATATTATAACCGCAATTTTTCCAAATATATAATATAACTAAAACGACAAACGAATAGGAAGAATCCAACCAGTTTTTAACCGGTAATCCTAATAACGACAAAAAATCGTTTGCAAATCCATTTTCCGCAAATACCAACTGGAAGAACAATATAACAGAAGAAACAGGCAGAACCAACGGAAAAACAAAAATCGAACGGAAAAATTCAAAGCCTGCAAGCTTTTGATAAAGAAGCATTGCAATAGTTAATGAAAAAATCATAATTAACGGCACGGCAACTATAATAAATTTAAATGTATTCCACACTGCCAGCCTGAACGTCCGACTTGAAATTATATCCACATAATTATCAATTCCCACAAACTTCATGCTGCTTATGCTGTCGGTCAACGATAAAATAATACAGATGACAAACGGTATAAGAAAAAAAACAAGCATTCCGATAATTGAAGGCAAAGAAAATAAAAATCCTGTCAAAGCGTCCCTTTTTAATAATTTTGATTTTGGAACAAACCCTTTACTCATTGATATAAAGCTCCAATTTATTATTCAGATTTTTTAAGCACTCATCATAGGCTTTTTCACCCTTAAAATAAGGCTCCATAGCTTCCCAAACAAAGCCCCTAACCTTACCGTTTATTATTGTGCAATAATCAATATCTCCAAATGTATCAACAAATAACTGTATTTCCTCGTCTGACAAAGCGGCAAATTTAATGCTGCCGTCAGGAGTTCCTCCTCCGACATGATCATTCAGCCATTTTTCTATTCCTGCTTTTAATGCGGATTTTAAAACCGGAACGTTTAAATTGAAATTATCCACATAATTAATCGCATATTTAGTCTGATATTCTTCGGATAACAAAATTTTCATAAACTCATAAGCATTGGCCTGATTAGGACTTCCGTTTCGGATAGCGGCAATATATTCAGGCTCTGCTACAGTCTTGTTATCGAACGACGGAAAGTTGTATAAAACAGGAGTCTGATCATCCAAAAGCGCAGAATATGTTTCTAAAACTCCGCTTAATTGAGATGTATTATAATAGAAGAGAGCTTTATTATTTCTGATTAGCTTTGCTCCGTCTCCTGTTGACGCAGTAAGATACTCCTCGCCGCGATTATCCATTTTATAATAAGTTTTATATAATTCCATTGACGCTTTAAATTCTTCCGAATCGGTCAATATTTTTTTCTTTTCATAATCAATGGCGTCTACGCCGTTCCATGGTGAAAATGCCGCCATACCAAGCTGATAAGTACTGAATAAAAGCTCGTCTGAAGAATTTGTATTCTTTGATATAAATTCGCTCATCTGTGAAGAGAAACCGCTGAAATCCGAATTACTGTCAAATTTGAATCCGGCATGATCCAAAGCCTCCTGTGTTGAAACCAGAGATAAAACATTATATGATATGGGAATATAATAACGTTTTCCGTTATATAATCCCGAATTAATTACAGCCTCGTTATATAAATCGCTTTTAAATTCCTCATCATTTTCAAGATACGTATTTATATCTGCAAAAGTACCGCTGTCCATCATACCGTAAATGTCTTCAAATTCAAAAGTATTTCCAAAGATAAGATCCGGACCGTTTCCGGAAGATAAATCATACTTCAAAGCTTCAAGATAATTGGTCTGCGCTTCAGAATCGCCTAACTCGCCGAATTCCCTGTAATCCACATCAACCTCAGGATACTTTGACTCAAATATTTTAACAGCGGCCTTAAGCGCGTTGTTTACATAAGGACCTCCGTAAAGAACAAGCTTGCTTGTTTTATCCTGCGCAGATTCTTTATTGCTGTCGTTTGACGACGAACATGCAGAAAATACGCCCGTCATAATAGTTAAACCGATAAAGCAGGATAAAAATGAAGTAACTTTATTTTTTCTAAAAATTAATTTTTTCATAATATAATACCATCCTATTTATAATTATATTTTAAGTATAATTGATTTTACCTGATTTTTCAATATTTTTTCCCTGAATGCTGAAAATATTGCCCTGAATGCAGAAAAATTTCAAATATCTTAAATCCATAATAAGACCTCAATAAAATATTATAAAAGCCACATTATAAATATACCTTTTATAACGTTCTATTTAATTATTATATTAACAACATTCTCATTTAGTATCGTTAAAATCCGTTCAAATAAATTTTACTGAAAGCGCATTGAAAAATGCGCTTTCAGTTCTTGTACGTTACATAAAATTACTTTCTGTAACCATTTGATCTGCCGCTTGAATCAGCGCTGGATTTCTGACTAGTGTTAAGGGTATTACTCGTTGTACTTCTTGCTGATGAAACGGCGCATCCACAGCCGCTGCAAGCATTTGCACAATTGCATGAGCAAACGCAAGCGTAAGCTTCAATTGTATCAAATCTTCCAAAATTAATTTTATTCAGCTTTCTCATTTTCTTACCTCCTCTCATAAATAAAATAAGGGCCCTTTATATGCAAAGATTGCAATACGATATGTACCAATCTTAGCAGCTAAATTAATTTTCTATATTCTGATTATAAATCAAAATATAGCCGATCACAGATTATATCCGAAATACCGTTTACAGTGTAAAACGCTGTATCGTCCATATCGCTGTCATTAAAAGTTATTCCATATTTCTGTTCAAGCAGATATACTAAATATACCATATCCCTTGAAACAAGCCTTATATCATTTCCGAATAAATTTTTGTCCAATATGTTCCTTGACGCTCTGTCCAAATGTATATTAAACTTTGCATCTAAAATATCAAAAATATCTCCGACTATTTTATCCTTCAAATCAATATTTTTTATCTTCTCCTTTATCATATCAATACCTCATACCATAATTTTTACATCGCCGGATAACTTATTTAATATCAAATCAAACAGCCTGTCAACGTCACGATCCTCATATAAATTAAAAACCGGTATTTTGCTTTCGCCGTAATTGTCTTTAAGAGTTTTATTTATAATATTTCTCGGAATTCTGTTTGTAATAACCTTATTTTTTTCTTCAGTTTCCGCTAAATCAATATATAAATTAGACATATGATAAGCGTCTGCACAGCAACTGAACCTATATTTACATAGTTGCGAAATTTCATCAAGAAATTTAACCGACGAATATTCATAGAACGTACACATTATAAGAAAATCAACCGATAAAGCCTGAAACGTTATGTACGGTAAAATTCCGAAACGATTTGTATACTTTTCATTAAACGATTGAATTGAACCGGGTATTCCTATAATTATTACATCAGACTCTTCGCTGTCGGCTATTTTTTTTACATATCTGTTCAACATTAAAGGTTTATCGATTTCCGAAATCTTAGAATCAGTCATAAAGCCCGGAAATGAGTGAAATCCGAATAATTCGCAGTAATTTCTTGAACCGATCTGCGATACTCTGTAGCCTTCCTTGAGAAGTTTATTTCTTAAAACAAGAGACGTTTTAAATTTATCTGTATTTTCCCATAATCCTGCTATTACTATTATAGGAACGTCTATCTTTTCTAAATTTCTTCGACCATCATTATGAATGGCTGTAATGTCATCCGACAAAGCCTTTTCAACAAGTTTTAGAAATTTGCAGTTTAAATTTTGATCGCCGCAAGCTTGTCTTATCTTATTTACGCCCGCTTCAGACAAATTAGCGGCACACATAATTTCACTTACCTCAGGCGCCATACCTATTATTTCATTAACTATAAATTCCTCAACTGATTCTGACGCGTCAAACTCCGGTACAAACAAAATATCTATTTTATTATTGAATAGTGCAGGCGACGCCTTAATCTGATAATTATCAGATTCCAATTTTATATTTTTACCAACAAATCCCCAGCCGTTTAATGAAGCGGCCTCGCAAATTCTGTATTCAGAATTTAAAAGATTCGAATATTCAGGAAAAACCATGCATTCGTCGTTAAACGGATAAATTCCGATTCTCTTTATTTCCATAGCTCGCTGCCCCCTCTATTGCTTTAATTCTTTAAACATCAGATAATTCTTGAATGTGTCTTCCGCGGCAAAACGTACATTCTTGCAATTCGAAAGCTTAAGCTCTGATGATAATTCTCCGTTATTGTCGCAATATTTAGCGCACAAATTACAATGACGCAGTGCAAAACAATTCTTACATTGTTTTTCCGTCAACTGAGAAATATTCAACAGACTTCTCGCCTTTTCAAAATCAAAGCCGTCCCGCACATTGCCTATATTCATTGCGTCCGAGGTTTCGCTTACTCTTTCACACGGATAGAAGCCCCCGTTTACGTCAATGAAAAGCCGTCTCTGTCCCGGAATACAAGGTCCATAATGAGACATTTCTTCAAACAGAATTTTTTCCGGACGCATAGCTTTTCTGGTTTTTTCATTATTAGTGTAAAAATCATAATACGCTACATTTGATATTTTTTCCTTTGGATATTTCCCTAATTCCATTTCATATGTTTTAAATTCATTTATCGCCTGCTCAATAACATAAACCTCATCCGGAACAACCTTTTCTATAGAAAAGAAATCATCGATTAAAGTCGATTGTATATTCAGACCGGAAAACATTTCATTCTCTGAAAACATTTCATGCAATTTATTACAGGAATATCTTGGATCAACAACAACGTTAAACATGATTTTATCCAATAAAGCAGGGCATTGTTCCTTAATCATTTTCAAGTTTTTCTCAATTACGGAAAACGTTCCTTTTCCGGTTGCGGCGAATTTTCTGGATCTGTTATGAATTTCCGGCGGACCGTCAAGGCTAATTAAAATTCCGAATGCATGATCATTTAAAAACCGTATATTATCCGTTGTAAACAGCGAACCATTTGTCGTAATCGTATATGTCAGATTTTTTCCTAAAAATACCTTTTCAGAATAGTCGACTATCTGCTTTATAAGATCAAATTCAAGCAGAGGCTCTCCTCCGTAAAAGCCGATGCAAACATCATTCTGATTGGAGGAATGTTCAGCGAAAAAGTCCACGGCCGCTTTCGCCGTACTCAATGTCATAGTTTTAGAAGTATGTCCTCTCTGCGAATCAAACTCTGCGAGAGTATACGGACAATATGCACATCTGAAATTGCATTGCTGAGTTACCTGCAATATTATCTGAGCTATATTGTCATTTAAATGATATTCGATAAGATCGCTTTGATTATGCTTCATTCTTTTAGGACGATTGCATGAAAGATATCCCTGAGAAGACAACATTTCCATCTGTTTTTTAATATCACTATCCGGTTCGGCATACTCTGAATCAGATTCTTTCTCAAGATTCAGCAGATATTCGTAAAGCTTATCCCCTACCTGTATAAGCTGATTAGTATTCACATCAAAAGCATATTTGTTTAACGGCGTCGTAAGCATATGTACAAACGGCTTATTCATTGCATTATTCTCCTATTCTATTATTGATTTAATTTTTTTATAAACATCATTTGTTTTACTGCCGTTGTCAGCGATAAAACTATTTTCATCAATCAAAACCCAATTACCGTCCTGCGGATATACAATCACATCAAAATCGTTTAGTTTTTTCATTTTGTCAATATCTCTGAATCCCACAACAGCAACATCGCAATCATAAAAACAAATGCATTCGTATATATATTCCTTTATATTATTTTCTGGAATAACATTTAATCCTATCAATTCTGCCTGCGAAAAATCTGCAAAGACTTCACAATGATAACCGTCAGAAACAAAACCGGATTTTATTTTATCTACAAGCTCTGTTAATTCAATTAAATTACGATAAAATACTCCGATAATAGGAATTGTTATCTCCTGACCGCAGTTAAAATAAGTTCCGCAGGTTAATTTATCCTTATATATCCAAAGACGGTCAAGGTCTTTTTTTTCCGATGGAATATACTCAAATTCAGAATTATTATGATAAACAATAATTTTCGATTTATATCTGTATAATAAATATGTCAGTATATTTTTTTCTTCAGCCTCAGCGCATGAAAAGCTAACAATTATTTCATTATAAACGCTGAGATCCAACGAATCCAATTCATTTAAAAAGCTTTTACTATGAATATTATATTGACTGCACTTCAATTTAAGCTTCTGCATTGAATAGCGGTTATCTGTATTTTCACAGATTATGTTGAGCAGAATCCTTTCAGCGCACGACCTTGGATTAAAATAAACGACATGCATGCTTTCGCTGTAATTGTACGCATTGCGGACCAAATATAAATAAACCTCCTCAAAAGAGGCGTAAGGCCTTCGGGTTAATAAGGATAACGCTTTTGACGTAATAAGCGGCGCTGCATAGCTGTTTGACTGCAAAGATAATCTGAGCTTTCCCCTGTCGCGAAGTATATGTCTGGCCGAAGCGCTGAAGGATATGTTATCTAAAGTATTACAATTATATAAATACTGCTGGTCTGTAGCGGAAAAATCGCATTTTACGCCAATAACACCGTTCATACAGGCCGGATAAGCTACCGTTCCCTCATTGCATGCGGCCGCTATAATAATCGTCCCTTTATCGCACAATGCCTCTATGGATTTTTCAATTAAATTAAAATCGCTATATGAACGGGTTCCGATACTTAAATGTATAATTTTTACTTCAAGCTGTTCGCATAAGCGCAAGGCTTCAATAAACTGCCTTATATTACCCCGTTTTGTATCATCGTTAAGTATTTTTATACTGTGCCAGAAAACGTCGCTCATATCACAATATTTCTGTATTATTTTCAGGCATGTGCATGCATGATTATCTTTAACGGAAATTATATTTTCGTTTTCTATTGACAAATCCTTTTTTATAACCCATGACTTTACATTTTTAAACTGAGACGCGTCGATTCCGTCGTCTATAATAGCGGCTTTCAGCATAAACACACGCTCTCCCCTGTTTAAATTCCGGCTTATTCATACTTCTTAGCCTGTAGCTTATACATATGAGCATACTTTTTATTTAAAGACATTAATTCTTTATGAGTTCCCTGCTCTATAACTTTTCCGTTATCTATAACAATTATCTTATCGGCGCTCTTTACATTGGAAAGCCTGTGTGAAATCAGAATAGCTCCCTTGTTTTTATACAAATCCTCGAATTGCCGGAACAATTCATCTTCAGCTTCCGCGTCCAGCGCCGAAGACGGTTCGTCCAATATGTACATAACCGTATCCCTGAAAAATGTTCTTGATAACGCAATTTTCTGCCATTGACCTCCGGATAATTCTTCTCCGTCCTCATACTGGCGAGTTAAATACGTATTGATTTTGCCGGGAAAATTATCAACAAACCCTTTTGCACCGCTTTTATCCAGCGCATACTTAATTTTTTCTTCATTTTCAAATTCATTATAATCGGATAAAGAAACATTTTCCCGAACTGTAAAAGCATAATTGCAATAATCCTGAAACATTGGACTAAAGCATTTTCTCAAGCTTTCAACCGTATATTCGCGTATGTCCTTATTATCAACTAAGATTACACCCTCATTCGGGTCGTAGAATCTCAGCAGTAATTTAATAATCGACGTTTTTCCGCTTCCGTTTACTCCTACTAAAGCTATTTTTTGATTACAGTTTAACTTAAAATTAAGATTTTCAAGAGTAAAATTAGAATTCTCTTTATATTTAAAGCTGACATTCCTGAATTCAATTTCAAAATCGGATTTATTTAAAATAATTTTTCCTTCGTCCCTGACTTTATTTTCAAAATGAATGAAATTCAAATAATTATTAATACGGATCTTTCCGTCATATATCTGACCATAATTATAAATAATCATATATAGGCTGGCAATAACCTGCCCTATTATTCCCTGATAATAGTTGAAATCTCCGATTGTCCCGCTTCCTTCAATAACAGAAAGCCCAAGTAAAAACAATATTATTATTGTTGTCATCTCCGGCAATATATCTGCGGCAACCAGAATTTTAGTATATTTTTTTGTTATCTTTTTTTTGGATTTATATAAATGATTCCATGTGTTCATAATTTTTGAGCTAAGCAACGGAAACAAGTTATAAATCCTGATGTCCTTGGCATATTCCCTGCTCAAGGCCATATTCATAATGTAATAAATTTTACGCTCATCCTTCATATGCTCTCTTTGAAAGCTATAAACAGACTCTAACTGCTTATTCTTCATTAAAATACTTGGAATAACCGATATTACTAAAAAAAACGGCAAAATATAATTCCAGAATAACAGACTTGCAAAGGCGATACAAAACTGTACAAAATAACGAATAAAGTCCAGCACCTGAAATGATATCTGAATTATAAACGTACTATTATTGCTGGCGTCATTCATTTCATCATAAAATTCATGAGAATCAAAGCAATATAAGTCTATACCTGCCGCCTTTTCCATTATCTGATGTTTGATTTTTATAGTTATTACTTCATTATATAATCCTTCTAAATAAAGCTTTATGGATTCAACCGTTTTACTCATAACATTAAGAAATAAAAGCGAGACTATCAAAACGGCTAAAGATTTGATCATCTCATGCCTTACGCTGTTCTCAGAGACGCCTGCCAGCAGATCAATCAATAGACTCGAAACATAAATAACGGCAAAAGGAAGAATAATGACAAATACGCTCAGCAATATATAAAAGCTAAAATATTTCGGAGAGGCCTGCACAGTCAGCTTTAGACTGAAAAATATTATATCAAGGAAGGCTTTGATCTTTTCGAACAGTTTTTTCATATTACTTCCTATCCTTATCAGCAATTAAAAATATTATAGGAATTATTTTAATCTGCTGATAAAATATTTGTATTTACCCGTCATCTCATCGGGACATATATTCTCGCTGAAATTAAATTTCCATTCTGCCTTTCTCAGCGCTTCTTCCTGAATATTATCCAAAAAGCATTCTTCAATAGCGTCCTTCCAGCCTGAATAATCCTTTTTAATAACCAGATTCACATTAAAACAGTTCACAGCCGTTTGAATTATCTGAAATTGTTTTATTGCCGAAGACATGCTTTCATTTGTATATTCTATTATATTAATTAACACATAGCTATTGAGCTTTTCCCCGTTTTCTAAAGTTATAAAATCGCTGGATCTTCCCGACAATACAATCAATACCGGCGATTTATTACCGCACTTGCATATATGGTCAGTTTTTAAAATTCCCCTATCGCCGGTTTCATATCTAATAAACGGCATAGCGTAGTTTTTCAAAGAGGTAATATAAATATCTCCCTCTTCATTTAATACGGGAATACCATCCTTTAGCACCTCGACAATAACATTGTTTTCAATCACATGCATATTATGACATTTGCATTCATAAGCAATTTCATTCGCTTCATTGCAGCCATACTGATTAACAGGATCTATGCCGAATACCTCATTTATCTGCTTTCTGTAGCTGTCAAATAAATACTCGCCGCTTAACTCTATATGCTTCAGATTCGTCGGAATCTTCATATTATATTGCTTTACTATCTGAGCCATCAGATATGCAATACTGGGCTGAAGCAACATCCAATCCGGATTAAAGCTTATTATATCCTTATAAATTTCAGCAATTCTATCATACGTAAGACCGATTTTAGAAAACCCCATATGTCTTCCGTTCATATCCAGCTCACGAGGAATCAATTGCTTAATTTTGTTGCCCTCATACCTTGAGGAATAAAAGCTGCACCATTTCATATCCGGATCAATCCCATATAAACGGCTTCTTAAAATCCATAACGGCATTAAGGATTTGATATCGTCCTTATAATCCCAAAAAATTTTAAGAAATTTACCGGTAGAACCCGAGGTTCTTTTTAAAACTATATTTTCATTTTTAGGATATTTTTGATACTCGTCAGAAACAAACATCATTGAATTTTCCTGTATCACATCTTTTGTCAGAACAGGTAAATTCTTTAAATCCTCCGGAGCTTTAATCGACGTTACGTCTATATTATTATCATCAAATATTTTTTTATAATAACTTACATGATCATAAGCATAATGTATCAAATCAGATAAACCAATACCGTTCATTTCTTAATAAACCTCCGCGCCTATTTTTTCAGCAACAATTTTTTTAAGATTTCCATACTTAGAAATAATCTCTGAAACAAGCTCGTTTATTTCAAATTCTATATTAAACGTTCTTTCAATATCCGCAATCAGTCTTATTATAGATAGCGAATCATATCCGAAGTCTGTAATCAAATCCGAATATTCTGTAAAATCCTTGTCCGATAATAATACATAAGTATTTTCAATAATAAGCTTTTTCAGACCATCTTCCAAATTATAATTATCCGCCACTTTTATTCTCCTTTTTTTAATTTCTTGAAATTTTACCGTTACTGGTTTTATCAATTCCGTCTACCACTTTAAATCTTAATGGAACCTTTGAATTTGACAAATTATTATAGCAATAATTAATTAATTCTTGTAAATTAAAATTACCTTCTGAATTTAAAGTGATTTCCGCCTCCGGAACTTCTCCTAACGTTTCGTGATAAACCCCATAAACCAAAGATTCCTTTATATTCGGATGATTATTAAGAATATCCTCTATTTCCTCGGGATAAATATTTTCACCGCCCCGAATTATAATATTTTTCTTTCTTCCCACTACATATAAATTATTTTCATTATCAATCCAGCCAAGATCTCCGGTATGCAGCCATCCGTTTCTCAAAGCCATTTCCGTTTCTCTGCGTCTCAAATAATAGCCCTTCATAACATTATTTCCCTTTACGGCTATCTCCCCTATTTCTCCGGTTTTACATTCATTATCGTTTTCATCTACTATTATATATTTGACATCGGATATATGTTTTCCTACGCAGTTATTGTTAATTGTATTTTTATCTTCAAAGTAATGCGATACTCTGGTAGAAGCTTCTGTTAATCCGTAGGTTTTAACAAATTGAACGTCCGGAAACAAATTTGCCAATTCATTTATCTTTCTCCCGGGAGCAGGCGCACCGCCGAAGCAAACATATCTTAATGAAGATATTTCATAATTCATAATTTTATCCTTTTGATTCAATATTTCAAGCAGCATATAAGGTACGCATGAGAAATTGGTTATACTGAAATTTTTTAAGCTGTAAAAGAGATTAACCGGCGAAAATAAGGTTTCCATAAAAGATACTGCGCCGCCTGCATATAAATGCGTTAAAAACTGAGATACTACCGCAGAAATATAATACATCGGCAGAAAAATCAACGTTACGTCTTTTTCTGTGATTTTTAAATCCGTTACGATTGATTTAACGCATGACATCAAATTTTCGTGTGTAAGCATTACGCTTTTCGGACAACCAAGAGAACCCGAGGTGTGAAGAATCATTGCAACATCTTTAAGTTCCTCTTTATCGTACAGACGATTACCTTTTACATTACATAAATTATAAATTTCAGCTTCACCGTTATTTTTAAGACATATTATTGATATTTTTTTCTCAGTTAGATCGACTAATCTGTCGCAAAATAATTCGTTTGTTATAATAACGCTTATGTCAAGATATTTTATTATTCTATCCAATTCAGTTTTTTTCATATTAACGTTAAACGGAACAACCACATTATCTGAATAAGCAACCGCAAAAAAAGCCACGGCATAGTCTGAAGAATTCGGTAGAAATATCCCAAGAGGCTGTTTTCCCTTCCCGCAGCTATTAGTTATAAGCTCTGACAAATTAATTGAATAGGATACCAATTCTTTATATGTAATTCTTTTGTTTTTGTAAATTATGGCTGTTTTAGAAGAATATCGATAATTGTTCAATATATTATATATATTAATAAGGAATCACCAACTTTATAAAATAGTTATATAATAAGATTTTTATAATATCAACATATTTTATAGAAAATAAATATATTGTTATTGATTTCTACAATATTAGTATAATATACTTTACCAAAAATTTCAATAGTTTTGCCCTGAATGCACCAAATTCAGCCCTAAATGCCAAAAAATGACATAAGTTGAAAGCTTATGCCATTTTTCCCGTATTTAATTAAAAGCGATTATTTCCTAAACTTATATTTTTAATCGCTCAAGCTTTTATAACCTCCCTTCATACTATTAACATATTCCTTTGTAAGCATTGCAACAAATTCATCCTTCTTCCTCTGCGCCAACGGCAGTAAATCGCCGTTTCTCATAACAATCACAAAATTATTTTTGATTTTCTTAACATATTTTAAATTTAATATACAGTCCCTTCTTGATCTATAAAATCGACTTTTATCCAGATTAGAATAAATTTCCATTAAGTGCTGTTTAACCAGGATTCTTTCATTAGACGTATGTACATAAACTTTTTTTTTGGATTCATACATAAAGTAATAAATATCATTAATGCTAAGGCAAATTGTTCCGTCGTCTGTCGGAAACATCAGCTTTCTTTCTTCATCTGCATGTACTACGGCAAGATAGTCGTCCATTACCGAATATATTTCATAATCCGTAAACGGCTTCGTTATAAAATCAAATGCATGAACCTTATAAGCTCTGCGCCAATTTTCTACAAAGCTTGTAATATAAACTATTGCAACACGGCTGTTATTAGCCCTTATATTACGTCCTATTTCTATTCCATTGGAAGATTTCATTTCCGTATCAAGAAAAATCATGTCGAAGCACTCCTTTGCATTAAGAAGCTCATTGCCATCGCTGAATTTATGAATCTTGTAATTTATAAGCTTTTTTTCACAATAGCTTGAAAGTATTTTATTTACTATTTTAACAGTTTCTGTTTCATCATCGCAAACAGCAATCCTCAGCATACATATCCCCCTTGATTAAGATTCTGTTAACGTTTAATATTTCGTATATTTTATAAACGATTAAAACATCATAATAAATTTTATACTACTTTTAATAATTAATCAATATTTTTTGAGATTATTTACAAAATGTTCACAATTTATGTCGAATCCAGCTTTATTTAAAATTATCATCGTATCTTTACAGACAGCTAAAAATAATGTATAATTATAGATATTGTTTCCCTGCTTTTGCAGCCGAAAAACAGGAAAAAATAAAAATAACCGGCTGAGAATGGAGCTTAAAAAATGAATTATTCTCCAAAGGAAATATTAAGCTTTGTGGAAGAAAACGACGTTAAATTTATAAGGCTTACATTTACAGATATTTACGGACAATTAAAAAATATTGCGATTATGCCGGATCAGCTTTCATATGCGTTTGAACACGGCATTGCTTTCGACGCTACAACCCTCGCGGGATGTCACGCCGATCTTCTGCTTTTTCCGGATATATCAACGCTTTCAGTACTGCCGTGGCGTCCCAAATCCGGCAGAGTTATCAGATTTTTCTGTAATATAATGTGCACTGACGGAACTCCCTATAAAGGCGATCTAAGGCATGAGCTTAGCAGCTATATAGAAAAAATGCGCGAAAAGAACTATACCTGCGAAATAGGTACAAAATGTGAATTCTATCTTTTTAACACCGACGACGAAGGAGAGCCTACAAGAACTCCTCACGATCAGGCAAGCTATCTTGATATAGCTCCTCTTGACAAATGTGAAAACGTAAGACGTGAAATTTGCCTTTCGCTGGAGGAAATGGGATTCAGCCCGCAAAGCTCCAGGCATACCCACGGCCCCGGACAAAACGAAATTGATTTTACAAGAAGCGACGTACTTACCGCTGCCGACAACATGATATATTACAAAACGGTAGTTAAAAACGTTGCCGCTCAGAACGGATTATTCGCAACCTTTATGCCAAAGCCTATTGAAAAAAAACCGGGCTGCGGACTTCACATAAGCATCGCTGTTAAAAACGGAGGAGAATTTATATTTTCGCCGTCCGCCGATACTCAGACGGAAAAGGGCAGCCAGTTTATCGCCGGCATTTTAAACAGAATACGCGAAATAACTTGCTTTCTTAATCCCATTACAAACTCCTATAAGCGTCTCGGCGAAAACTTTGCCCCTAAGTATGTAAACTGGTCCTTTGAAAATCATTCGCAGCTTATAAGAATACCTTACACCGCCGGCGGGAAACATCCGAGAATAGAAGTGCGTTCCGCTGACGCCGCATGCAATCCCTATATTGTTTTCAAGCTGCTGCTCGCCGCAGGATTTGAAGGTATTGAAAATCATTCTGTTTTAGGAAAGGATACCTTTACCTGCTCGTCGACAGGAAACTTCGCGGAACTTCCGAATAATCTGGAAGAAGCGCTGAAGCTCGCTAAATCAAGCGGTTTTGTAAAAGAAAATCTGTCGCCTGAAATATATGAGGCCGTATTTAAGCGACTTGAATACGATTTGACGGAATATAATTTATCGGATAACAAGCCTGCTTTCGAAAATGAAAATTATTTTAAAATTATTTAAAGGTTGTGAATTTTATGGACAGAGTGCTGTTGGCTTCAGGTTCAGATAAAGGAATAGAGCTTCTGTCTCAGCTTTTAAAGATATCGGGCTATGGTCAGATCATCGGCACAAAAAGCGGAAACGACGCAAGAAGATGCATAAATCAAAACGAATACGAGCTGATTGTCATCAATACTCCGCTGTCGGATGAATTCGGTCACGAACTTTCTATTAAGGCGGCTGAATCTTCAAATTCCGGAATAATTTTAATATGCAAATCTGATATCTCAGACGAGGTTTCGGATAAATTAAGCTGTTACGGAGTCTGCGTTATCCCTAAACCGGTAAATAAAACTTTATTTCATCAATCTATAAAGCTTGTTTCAGCAACACGTTCAAGAATGCTCGGACTCCAAACAGAAAATTTTAAGCTTCAGACGAAAATTGAGGAAATACGCTTGATCAACAGAGCCAAATGCTGCCTAATACAATATTTGAAGTTTTCAGAGCCTCAGGCTCACAGGTACATTGAAAAACAAGCAATGGATACCAGACAGACAAGAAAGGAAGTCGCTCTTAATATTCTCTCTACTTACGAACAATAATAAATAAGGCAAATCCTTTCGGATTTGCCTTATTTATTATTGTAATTTTTCAGCTTCTGACCGCATATAATTAAACAAATATTGTCAAGGAGCTGATAAATTTGAACGAACCCGAACACTATCCCTTTACCGCACAACCTCTTCCTTACCCTGTAAACGCCTTATCGCCATGGATAAACGCTCAGACTATGAAAATCCATCATGACAGTCATTATGCAGGCTATGTTAAGAAGCTGAACGATACTCTTAAAAACTATCCGCAGCTTCACCACCTTCCTCTTGAAGCGCTTTTAATAAAACAAGCCTTTCTTCCGGAAGAAATCAGAACGAGTATAAAGCGAAATGCGGGAGGAGCTTTTAATCACAGACTGTATTTTGATTGCCTTATACCAGCCGGAAGATCAAGAATTTCCCCTGAATTTGAAAAAGTAATAAATGATAATTTCGGGAGCCTGAAATCGTTGATATGCTGCTTAAAGGAAGCAGCAATGTCAGTGTTTGGATCAGGATATGCATACCTAACTTCCGATATGGGCGGCAAAATGCATATTATAATACTTAAAAATCAGGAAACGCCCATAGAACAGCGTCTTAACCCAATCTTCCCTATAGACGTATGGGAACATGCATATTATCTGCAATATCAGAATCACAGAGAACGATATGTTAACAATATAATGAAGCTCATTAACTGGAAAGTCCTTGAGAAGAATTATTATTGCTGATTCTGTTCCTGATGTTCAGCGCCGCGGATATTATCAGAAAACCGAATATTATTCCAATTAATCCGCCGGCAGAATCTATAATAACATCCTTAAACAGCGGCGTTCTTCCGGGAACGAATTTTTGATGAAGCTCGTCAAGAACCGCATAAATAAAACAGCAGCTCCAAGCCAAACCGAACGATTTTGCATACTTATTAGTCAAAGCGCTGAATGCGGAAAAGCAGAGAAAGCCAAGAAAAAAATACATTAAAAAATGAGCTGTTTTTCTAATAAACAGATTAAACTGATCTACTATTATATTTTTCATGTCTAAATCCATAGAATCATATCCTTTAAAAACCTCTTCGACAATTATAGAAGTAATTTTTCTGCTAAGCATATTAGTATCAAAACTATTCTGAGAGGAAAAAATAAAAATCACAGTCATACATACAGCGGAAAGAGCAAGACAAATAAACGGAATTAATTTTTTATACATATTTATCACCGAAACCTATTGATATTTATTTATTATAGCATTATTCAGGTAAAGTGTAAAGCTATAAATTAACGATGCGGCGCCTTAACGGCGTCCTTTTTTCATCATCTCTTAAATATGTCACAATTTATTAGTATAAGTCATAATATCTGATTGCTTCAAATAGAATTTTATGATAGAATGTATACATATATATTAAACCTTTAAGAAAATAACTATGCAAAAATACAAAAAGGTTTTAATTAAAAAGGTGGGAATTAATTATGAAAAAACTTTCCAGAATAACAGCCCTGCTGTTATCGATATGTATTTCCGGTTCCGCTGCCGCAGGAACCGTTTACAACAAAAATAATTCTGCGTATGCTGCCGGATCGTCGTATGCAGAATACCTTGACAGAGGAATTTCAGCAGTCAATACCGGATCCGGAATGATGATAAGTTGGCGTTTTCTTGCTGACGACAGCGACAGCGCAGTATTCAAGCTTTACAGAAACAATACCCTAATCTATACAAGCAACGCCGGAGAAGCTACCTGTTTTCTTGACGCCTCCGGAAAATCCTCGGATACATATAAAATAGAAACAATAGAAAACAATAAAGTAATATCGTCAGACATATGCAAGCTTCAGTCCGACAAAAATTACCTTGAGCTTAAGCTTGATACGCCGACAAGCTCAAGCTGTACTTACAGTCCTAACGACTGCTCCGTCGGAGACGCGGACGGGGACGGAGAATACGAGCTGTTCGTAAAATGGGATCCGTCAAATTCACAGGATAATTCAAAGTCCGGCAAAACCGACAAGGTTTATATCGATTGCTACAAGCTCAACGGCGAAAAACTATGGCGTATAGATCTGGGCTACAATATACGCGCCGGCGCACATTATACGCAATTTCTGGTTGCAGACTTTGACCTTGACGGAAAAGCTGAAATGACCTGTAAAACTGCCGACGGTACAATAGACGGCACAGGCGCTGTTATAGGCGATAGTTCAAAAACCTACAGAAATTCCAAAGGCTATATTCTTACAGGTCCTGAATACTATACTCTATTCGACGGCGAAACCGGTAAGGCTCTCGATACTGTAGATTATAATCCCGGCAGAGGAACAGTTTCAAACTGGGGGGACAGCTACGGAAACCGTGTAGACAGATTTCTTGGAGCCGTGGCATATCTCGATGGAGTAAAGCCAAGCGCAGTTACAATAAGAGGTTATTATACGCGTATGACCGCCTGCGCTTATGACGTAGTAGACAAGAAGCTTGTACAAAGATGGTATTTTGATACCGGCAACGATTCCTCCGCCCCCGGATACGGCGACGGAAATCATAACTGCATGCCGGCTGATGTAGACGGCGACGGAAAACAGGAAATCGTTTTAGGAAGCACATGTTTAGATGACAACGGAAAGGTATTGTGGTGTCTTAACAAAGGACACGGAGACGCAATGCATCTCGGTGATCTGCTTCCTTCAAGAGACGGATTGGAACTGTGGATATGCCATGAAGATAAGCCCTACGGAGTTTCGTTAGTCGACGCCAAAAACGGAGAAATTATTTTCCATAAGGACGGCGATTCCGATACCGGAAGATGCTGTGCAGGAAACGTATGGGCAGGTAACGACGGAGCCGAATTCTGGGGATTGGGATACGACGTATATAACGGTTCGGGAAATACGCTTTCCTGCAAACGCCCCGCTGTAAATTTCCTGACATATTGGGACGGAGATCTGGAACGGGAAATCTTAGACGGTTACACCGATTCACCCGCTACAATCTCAAAAATGGGAAACGACGGCAAGCTTTCCACCCTATTAACTACCGACGGATATTATACATGCAATACTACTAAGGGTACGCCTTGTCTTTCCGCCGATATCTTCGGAGACTGGCGTGAAGAGCTTATCGTAAGAGCAAGCGACGGAAAATCAGTCAGAATTTACTGTACTCCCTATGAAACCGATTACCGTATTACCACGCTTATGCATGATATTCAATACAGAACTCAGGTTGCAGGACAAAATATCGCCTACAACCAGCCGCCTCATCCAAGCTTTTATCTCGGATCAGATCAGAACCTTCCGGCCAGACCGCTGATAAAAATAACACCGCCAGCCGGAGGTCCTGTAACTCCGGATCTTACCGCAGCCGCATTGAATGAGGGAGCCGTTTATACTATACAAAATGAAAACAGCGGTCTTTACATGGAGGTTGAGGGCGGAAAAAGCGAAAACGCCGCCAACGTTCAGCAATGGGGCGCAGACGATCCCGCTTCCCATAACACATGGCGCGTATTGTCTGCCGGGGAAGGTTATTATTATATTTACTCGCAGGTCGGAGATAAAATTACTTATCTGCTTGACGTAGCAAACGGCAGCGCGGACAATGGAACAAATATTCAGATTTACAGCGATACCAAGGCGGACGCACAGCAATTTAAGTTTATAAAAAATGACGATGGAACATATTACATATTAACCAAAGCGTCGGGCGATAAGAGCTGCGTTGCGGTCGCTTCCGCCTCAGGATCAAGCGGAGCGAATATAATTGAATATAAGCTTCAGCTTGGAGATACGTCGCAGAAATGGAAACTGAATCAAGTAGAAGATACAGGCTGTAATATGGATACAAGCAAAATATATATGTTTAAAAATCAAAACAGCGGACTCTTTATGGAAGTCGCAAACGGTACTGCCGAGGACGGGGCAAATGTTCAGCAATGGGGCGCTGACAAAGTGTCTGCTCATAATTCATGGACGCTGAAATCCTTCGGCGGCGGCTATTACTATATTATATCGCAGCTTGCGGACGGAAGGACTTATTATCTTAATATTACCGGAGGAAGCGGCGCCAATGGAGCAAACGCTGAAATTCATACAAATAATAAAACAAGCTCTCACCTCTTTAAATTTGTAAAAAATCCGGACGGAACATACTATATCCTGACCAGAGCCTCCAAGGACGCAGCTGCAATCGAAATTGCTAATGCAGATAAGTCAAGCGGAGCTAACGTCGCCCAGTGGACAGTCAACGGAAATACGTGCCAGAAATGGATTGCAGATGTTTCCGAACCTGTTACAACTACAAGCGCTGCAATTACAACGAAACCTTCAGAAACAACTACTACAACTGTGACTACAGCTATTCCTAAGCCTGAACTTAAAGGCGATACAAATCTTGACGGCAAAGTTGCAATAGCTGATATAGTATTGCTTCAGCAATATATGGTTAATAAACAAATGTTAACTGAAAATCAAATGATTATTTCGGATATGAATAACGATAATATCGTAAATGTGTTTGACGTGATTTTGCTGAAACGTATACTTAATATCTGAATTCATATTTTAAAGTTACGACAGATAAAAGTAAATAACGGTTTTTTTGCCGCTTGATAAAACATCGCAATACATTCCTAAAGCTTAATCCCAAAAGGATACGGTACTGATTCGTACCGTATCCTTTTTATTATCGCTTTTTATCAATAATAGCTCATCATTATATTTTCAAGATTTCACCGAGAAATCATTTACACAATTCGACATTCATAGTTTTATAGTATATAATATATCAGGCTGAGCTGAATTTTTTTTATTTTTCCTGTCCACTTTATTGATATTGGTTCAAACTTGAATATTTTATTTATCGGCAAAAATCCGATTGTCCATATACATATGTTTATCTTTTTCAAGTTCACTAATTAATTCGTAATCAGCGCCTAATTCTTTTTCTAATTTTTCATATATTAATTTAGACCTTTTAAAAAAATCATACCATTCTTCTTTTGTCCAAGGTGAAGGATCCGGTGGATATTCCCAGTCTAAGCTCGTATCAAATTCATCACATAAACTGTTTATTTCATCAATCAGTTCTTGTGAAATTGGAAGGGCATTCGGCTCTATTGCTCCATCATTTGCCCAAAGGCAAAATCCACCGTAATCAAATGAAAATCGCAATTCGTTTTTCATATAAATAACTCCTTTTATCTTAAAATGGAAAAAATGAAACAATAAAACCATTATTTTCATACGCCATGCGATATTTCTATCCGTTAACTATATACTCGGCATAAGATCATTTTCACTTACACCTTTGTAGTTTTTTCCATTTGAAACCAATTCATTCATAAGATTTTGCGGCTTCAATTTTTATTTACTTACTATTTCTCCGTTACAAATAACGGTACAATCAGTAAGTATTATAAGTAATTGTTGCTTATCGTTTTCCGTAAGGGGACCAGAAATATTTAAATACTCAATATTATAAAAATTTTCAAAAATATTTATATTGTCTATATTACTTACACTTACATTTAAAACATAACAATCATTAAAATAATTTAGTGAAGATAAATTATCAACAAATAAGTATTCGTAATATAAAAGTTTTTCAGGCTCTTGATCTTTTTGGTCTTTTAAAAAATTATAATTGTAAATATACACCATTTCTCCGGGACGCACATGAATCATAACACGAATAAACTTATTGTATAACCCGTATTTTTCGTCTGATATACATTCATTAATGTTTTCTTTTATATTATTTATCTCATTAGTACATTCATTTATATCAAACTTATCAAAATCTTTTAAATGGAAACTCATGTATATATAATCCGATGAGCGTTTTTCTTCTTCAGTACGATAATAATTAAACTGGTTTAAATTCAAATTATGAAGTTTTTCATCGATGTTTGAATATTCATTAATAACAGGATTTTTTAATATTTGAATTATTATAAAGAATAATAGAAAAAATAATACACAGCCAAAATATATTATATAAATGATTTTCTTTTTCAGTAACCGGCGTATCATTTGATATCATTTCCTTAATCATATTCAATTTTTTAACCGCTATTTAATTATATATCAATAATCTGGTTTTTTCAATAGAAAAATTTTTCGCTATAAAAGCCTGCCGTTACCAGCAAGCTTTTATTGTTCATTATGAACTATAAGCCACGATAGAATATCTTTTACAGTCATCTTCTCATCTGCCAGCATTAAACCGATCTTTATTAATTCATTTTATGTATATTTAAGATCAACGCCGTTAAGCTCTAAGAATATCAGCGTTACATGAAGTCCGATCCTTTTGTTGCCATCTATAAAAGGGTGATTGGATATAATAAAAAATGCAAGCTGTGCAGCCTTGTGCTGAATTATTGTATATAGATCTCATAAACGGTATGTTGTGCCCAATCAGCAACTTTTTCCCTAAATGATACATCATTTTTAACTTTGCGCAGTTGATTATACACATAATCGTAATCAGGTTCATTCATATTGAATCCTTTATTTATATATATTCTTTTATCTTATTAGCTTTCCCGCGTCACTGTGATAGGGGGGAGGTGTCAATTTCAAAACTATTTCTCCCTCAGAGCTTC
>OLNW01000492.1_pt1 | contig 46651 bp, 64 predicted proteins | sample 1672121 | NCBI WGS metagenome assembly OLNW01 (sample SAMEA3136648, study PRJEB25190) | human gut metagenome
GAATTTATATGTGAGTTTTCAAAAGTTACTCCTACATTTATCAATGGTAGCATTAGAAAATTTGAAAAGACTAATATTTCATACATTGAACCTCATAGAGTAATTATCAAAAACGTTACTTTTTGGTATTTAATTACTCTAATGATGTTTATGTATCCAACTTATCTAAAAAGATAAAATTATCAGAATTAGAAGAATATCTGCAAAACATATAAATATAGGCAAAAAATTCAATAAAAATGAAAAAATGATTGATAAAGCTAAAATATCGTGTCAAAATAGTGATATCAGTATATTAGACCATTTTACTGACGTCAATAAAATGGTACAAATCGGTTCAGGAGCTTATAGAGAACAAATTGATTATAAATTAACTCGTTATGCTTGTTATTTAATAGCACAAAATGGAGATAGTAGAAAAAAGTAATTGCTCTTGCACAAACTTATTTTGCAGTTCAAACTAGAAAGCAAGAAATTAGTGAAAAAGAATACAGTATTCTAACGGAAGATGAGAAAAGATTTTATCAAAGAGATTTAACACGAAAAGGAAATTACTCACTTAATCAAACAGCAAAAAAAGCAGGAGTTAAAATTTTTGATAGATTTCATAATAGCGGTTACAAAGGATTATATAACGGAGAAACTGCTGATGATATAGCAAAAAGAAAGGGTTTAAGATATAGAGAAGATATTTTAGACAATATGGGGAGTGATGAACTAATAGCAAATTTATTTAGAATATCACAAACAGAACAAAAATTGAAAAAAGATAATATACAAACCGAAAAAGAAGCAAATAAAACTCATTACAATATTGGTAAAAATATTAGAGAAGTAATTGCTAAAAACGGCGGAACAATGCCAGAAAATTTACCAGCACCAAAGAAAAGTTTAAAGCAATTAGAAAAAGAAAATAAAAAAGGATTGAAGAAAAAGTAATATGAAAGAGTGAGTAATTTTAATAAATTGCTCCAACTATTGAATATTTCAAGATTTTATGGTAAAATATTTCCATAATTTAATTATCTTGCTAATATGCAAGTTTCGAATATAGTAACTTTTAACAATAATTATTGTAAAGGAGGAATTAAAAATGAAATTATTTCACACCGAAAATGGTAAGGAAACAGTATATGTTCAAATGCAGGACATTATGCAATTGAATCAAAGTGATATGCCTATACCAGAATCTATCTATACAAAAGTATTCACTGGTATAACTATTGTGAATGGTTCAAATCGGTTTGATTTTGTAAGCTTCGATGAAGCACATGAAGTAAAATTCTTTAGAGAATTGGAGTTCGTAATCGATTATGATCAGTACAAAGAATTGACTGATGAACAGTTGGGAGAAAAAGGTCAGAAATTAGTAATGAAGGCAAACGAAATTGCAGAAAAATGGAATTCTATGTCTTCTGATGAAAGAGAGCAGAATAGTAATCTTTTTCAAGAACATGAAAATATAGAATACATGTTAAATTTCTTGTCTGAAATTTATGCTATAAAACATGGCAAAAGGTCTATGCCTTTTCCTGACTTTGTAAAATTACCTGAATTGTTATTGCAGGAACATTAATATCAATGTTTTTATTTGCTTTAGGTGTGTTCATTATGAACAATTCGAGTTTTACAACATTTTTGATAGAAAGTCCTTTGGTTTTATGATAACTTCAATTATTAATATTTAAATTTTGGAAAAGAGCAAAAGTTAATTGCTCTTTTTCCAAGATAAATTAGTATTAACAAAGTATAATATATTTAGTCCTAAACTATTGCAAATGCAAGGGAAAAATTTAGATGAAAAAATTTGTTTTAGACGATGAAGATAATACTGTTTATGTATTTATACCAAATTCACATTTTATACAAAATTTGGAAACTGCAACTTGTAAGGAACAATATCTTTATTGAAAAATGTATTTAGCTGTAAATGTACTAAAGACTTGTTTTTGTTCATTTTAGATAAAGTTATGGAAATTAACGGTGATGGTATAGTTTCAGAAAATCCTCAGAAGGTAAACAGCACAAGAACAATTAACATGAAATGTTCACATGCAAATTCTTTAAAGAAAGAAATTGAAATTATAGAAAAATTGTAAAATTTTTAATATCTAAAATTATGTTTGTCAAAATAAAATCTCTTAGCCAATAACAAAAAGCTAAGAGATTTTATTGTTTTGTGTCAATATTAATTTTTGTACTAAGTGTTACTTTTTAGGAGCAGAAGCATTTGGATATAATTCATTTAAATATGAAAGCAAAATTTCCTGTTGCGGAAAATTTAAGCTGTCGAAGATAGAAGTGACAGCGGAAAATACATCACTTTTCCCTAAAAAGCTAACAAGTTCTGGAAACTTTGGAATTTTAAGAGTATCCTGTACTCTAGCAAAAGCAACTGAGTTTTTTTCTACGCCTTTTGAATCATCAAATAAATGGCTTTTCATAAAGTAAAAATGAACATTTTTCTCGTAAAAAACCGATAAAAAAAGGTCATATGAAATATTAAACTCTTCAGAAAGACTCTTAAGTAATGCCGTAAGAAAAGCATCGAAAGTTTCTTGGGTTACAACCTTGTGGTCAAAAAAGGGAAGACTAGCTTCCTGCAAATTGTCCCAGTCTGTTAAATTGACCCATTCCAAATTTCTTAGAGCTTGCTGTGTCATAAATTGTTCCTCCTTTTAAAATCTTCAAAAATGGAGAAAATACTAAGTCCTCCAAATTTGAAAGACTTTTAAAAATATAAGTTATAAAGTTCCAAACAAAAGGATAACATAATATTCAATTAAAGTCAACTAAAATATTAGGATTTACTTGTATTTTGAAGTAAAATATTGTATAGTAATAAAAGCAAATAAAGGAAAGAAGGAAATATAAATGAAGATAGGAATAGTAGGACTTCCAAATGTAGGAAAATCAACATTATTTAATAGTATAACAAATGCAGGGGCAGAATGTGCAAACTATCCATTTTGTACAATAGAACCAAACGTAGGAGTTGTACCAGTACCAGATGAAAGATTAGATAAATTAACTCAAATGTATAAACCAGAAAAAACAACACATGCAATAATAGAATTTGTTGATATTGCAGGTTTAGTAAAAGGAGCAAGTAAGGGAGAAGGGTTAGGAAATAAATTTTTATCACACATTAGGGAAGTAGATGCAATAGCACATGTTGTAAGATGTTTTGAAGATTCAAACATTGTTCATGTGGATGGAAGTATCTCACCTTTAAGAGATATAGAAACCATCAATTTAGAATTAATCTTTTCAGATATGGAAATGCTAGAAAAAAGATTAGATAGTGCTAAAAAGCGTTTAAAAGCAGATAAAAAGGCAGCAGATGAAATAAAAGTATTAGAAAAAATAAAAACAGCCTTAGAACAAGGAAAATGTGCAAGAACAGTAGAACTTACAGACGAAGAAAAAGAGCAAATAAAAGATTTGTATTTACTTACTTCAAAACCAGTTTTATATATAGCAAATGTTTCAGAAGAACAAATTGCAAATGCTGAAAATGATGAAATGGTAAAACAAGTAGAGGAATTTGCAAAAACAGAAAATGCAAAAGTAATTCCACTTTGTGTAAAAATAGAAGAAGAATTATCTAGCCTAGAAGGTGATGATAAGAAAGAAATGCTAGAGGCATTAGGACTTAGTGAATCTGGATTGGACAAAGTGGTAAAAACAAGTTATGATTTATTAGGTTTAATGAGTTTCTTAACAGCTGGAGAACCAGAAGTAAGAGCATGGACAATAAAGAAGGGAACAAAAGCGCCACAAGCAGCAGGAAAAATCCATTCAGATATTGAAAGAGGATTTATACGTGCAGAAGTTGTTTCTTATGAGGATTTAATAAAAGAAGGTTCTATGCTTGCATGTAAAGAAAAAGGATTGGTCCGCTCAGAAGGAAAAGAATATGTAATGCAAGATGGAGATATAGTGTTATTTAGATTTAATGTATAAAATTGTAAAAAAAAGAGGAAAACAAAGGAGAAAAAAATGGAAACAAGAAAAATAATGTCAACAGAAGAAAGAAAAATAAGAAATTTGGATAGGGCGATAGCTTTTTGGTGCATAGTAATAACTGAAATTATAGTAATAGCGCAAAATCATACTACTTTATTGATGACTGCGGCAAATGAATTTTCAGCAGTTAAGAATGTAAATTTCCTATTGGCTATAGTAGCTTTTATATATTCAATATTTACTAATATAGTGTCAAAAACATTCATACTCATATTAATATACATACCAATTAGAATATCAACAGTTGAAAAAGTTAAGAAAAATATGAGATACAAAGTTGTAGATAACATAGAATATTACAGAGATAAATTCGAAAGTATATCACCTGCTGAAATGAGTTTAATTTTAGATTTAGAAATAGAAAGAAAAAAAGATATTTCAGCAACATTATTAAACTTAAATATAAAAGGATTATTAGATTTTGAAGACGATAAAATAAAACTAAAAAATAGTGGAAATTTGGAAAATTTAAAACCTAGTGAAAGATATTTATTTGAAGCATTAAAAGATGGTACATTAGACGGAATGGATATGTCAAACTGGGAAAAGGTTTGTATTAAAGAAGCAATGGATGATGGATATATTATTAACGCTAAGCAAAAAAGAAAGTTTTTTTGGAAAAGCACATTGCTACTAATTTTAGCAATTTTAATGTTATTCTATTCAATTGGAAAATTTACAAAAAATATTGATGAATACAGCAAAAATGTAAATGAAGTACAAGAAGAGATGGGAACAATAAATAGTAATTTAGAAAAAATAGTAGGCAAAGACGATAAACAGTTAACAAATGAAGACGAAATAAAACTTAAAGAAGAATACTTGCCAATAGCAAAAGATGCAATAGGAAAAATAGGAGAACCATTAGTTTTGGGATTAATGATTATAGGAAGTATAGCATTAATTATAGGACTAATTTTTTATAAAATAGCTAGAATAGCAATTTGTAAGTCTGGCTATGGAGAAAATAAGTATGAAAGAACAAAAGAAGGAAAAGTTTTAGTAGAACAAATTGCAGCAATGCAGCGATATATACATGAATTCAGCTTGTTATCTGATATGGAAAAAGAGCAAGTTAAATTATGGGAAGAATTTTTAGTATATGCAATAGTATTAGAAGAAAATGAAGAAATAGTTAGCAATATATTTTCATATAAAAATGTAAAAATGTATAGCTTTATATAGTGGGTGATTGCTCTAGCCTTTTGCTTAGCAGCTAAATCTTCTTTTGTAAATTACTTAATAGTTTAAGAAAAATAACTATGGGGATACTTTTTATAGTATCCCCATAAATGATATTACTCACACATTTTTTTAGTGCAGTTGGCCATATAAAATTTCTTTTCGGCAAGTTTGTCTTGTATTCCTCGCAAAGCTTCACCAAATCTTTGGAAGTGGTTAACCTCTCTTTGACGTAAGAAACGAAGTACATCTAATACGGCAGGGTCATCTTTGCAAAGGTCAATCAATTTTTCATAAGTTGCTCTGGCTTTTTGTTCTGCAGCTAAGTCTTCTTGTAAGTTAGCAATAGGGTCACCTTTACAAGCAATATAAGCAGCTGTCCAAGGATTACCAGCAGCAGATTGAGGATAAACATCTACACCATGGTCTGTGTAATATGCACCAAGTCCAGCTTTTTCTAATTCTTCAGGGCAAACACCATCTGTTAATTGATGCACTAAACTTCCAACCATTTCTAAGTGAGCAAGTTCGTAGGCTCCACGAGCTTATCAATTTATGAAATGCCGACCAATAGGGCGATTGAGCGAATCAGTTGCTCTATTTTTGTGCCTAAAAAGAGCAAAAATTGAAAATTTTGTGAAACATTAAAAATAAGAAATAGTTAATTATCAGAAAGGAAATTTAATAAGTGAGTTTATCAATAGAAATACAAAAAAAGCCTAAAGAAAAAATAGAGGTAAGACAAGTATGTAGTTCAACGGAAGTATTTAATTTAAAAGAAGTTCAAGAAATAAGAGATGCAGTTCAAGAGCATCTTTTATTTATAGGTTTAGATAGAAAAAATAATATAAGAAATATTAGTTTACTAGGAATAGGTTCAAGTAGTGAAATAAAAGTTGATAGTAAATATATTGTAAGAACTGCTTTAGTTAGTGCAAGTGATAAAGTTGTTCTAGTGCATAATCATCCATCAAATGTAGTTGAGCCAAGTAATGTAGATAAGCAAATTACAAATACTACTAATAAATTGTTAAAGGCATTTAACATTGAATTAGTAGATCATATCATAGTAGCCGAAAATAAATTCTTAAGTATGCTAAAAATAAATGCTATTAACAAAGATTATGAAGATGATAGAACCAAGATAATAGATACAACACTTTTATTAGAAGAAAATTTAAAATTAAAAGAAGAAAATAAGATTTTAAGTAATAAGCTACAAGAATATGAAAGAATGACACAAGAAGAGGAAGAAGAGTTCGAGTAATTTATCTAAAAAAGAAATAAAAAGCCACAAAATCGATTTTCGTGCGAATAAGAAAGGAGTGAGGGGACATGTTTATGTAATAAAATGAAACAAACAATAAGATAAATGAAAAAGATACGAATGGAGGAATTTTAAATTGAAATATAAAAGATATTTTTTAACAAGTGAATCTGTAACAGAAGGACATCCTGATAAAGTATGTGACTTTATATCAGATTCAATATTAGATGAATGTTTAAAACAAGATAGAGAATCAAGAGTTGCAGTAGAAACTCTTATATCAAAAGATAAAGTAACAATAGCAGGACAAATAACAACAAATGCTATTATAGATATTGAAAAAATAGTGAGAGAAAAATTAAAAGAAGTAGGGTACGATGATTCTAATGTAAATATGGATTATAGGATATGCTCTATTGATGTTAATATAACAAAACAAAGTAATGATATAGCAATTGGAGTAAATGATGGTGGTGCAGGAGATCAAGGAATAATGTTTGGTTATGCCACAAATGAATCAAAAGACTATATGCCATATCCAATAAGTCTTGCACATAAATTATCAGAAAGATTATCAGAAGTAAGAAAAAACGGAGAAATACCATATTTAAAATCTGATGGAAAAGTACAAGTAACAATTGAATATGTAAATGATGAACCACTTAGAGTTGACACAATTTTAATATCTACACAGCATGAAGAAAATATAAATATGGAAGTATTACAAAAAGATATAATTGAAAAGGTAATAAATAAAGTAGTAGATTCAGACATGTTAGATATTGAAACAAAATATTATATAAATCCTACTGGAAGATTTGTAATTGGTGGAGCATTAGCAGATACTGGTTTGACAGGAAGAAAAATTATAGTAGATACATATGGAGGAATGGCAAGACATGGTGGAGGAGCATTTTCAGGAAAAGATGCAAGTAAAGTTGATAGGTCAGCATCATATATGTTAAGACATATAGCAAAAAATGTGGTTGCGAATGGATTAGCGAGAAAATGTGAAATACAGATGTCATATGGTATAGGATTACAAGAACCTTTATCCATTTATATAGATTGTTTTAAAACAAACGTAATACCAGAATGGGAAATTATAAAAATAATAAAAGAAAGTTTTGATTTAACACCACAACGGAATAATAAATTACTTGAATTTAAAAGAACCAATATATTCAAAAACAAGTAATTATGGACATTTTGGAAGAGAAGGATTTTCTTGGGAAGAATTAATACAAATATAAAATAAGACTTGTGAAAAGTTGTATGCAGAGTTAAAATGCAACACAACTTTTTATAGAGTCTTTTTTCATTTGAAAGGAGAAATATAAAATGTATATTTTAGGATTAATTATAGTAGCATTTTTAAGTTCGTTTTTAACACTAATGCTACATTGTATGGTAATCGTAGGAAAGGAAAGTGATAATAATTGGGAGGAAGAGCAGATTACGAAGAAAGAAAAGAAGCAAGAAAAATAAGATATGAAAGACTTGCAAAGAAAGCAGAAGAAAAATCAGAACAATATAGTAATTCTACAGCTAATAGAATTTTAGAAATGACACCTGGACAGCCAATAATAATAGGACATCATTCTGAAAATAAAGCTAGAAGATTACATGAAAGAGCATGGAGAGATACAAAAAAATCAATAGAAGAAGATGAAAAAAGTAAGTATTATAGAAATAGAGCTGAAACAGTTGAAAATAGCAAAGTTATATATAGTGATGATCCAAATGCAATAAGTAAATTAAAACAAAAATTAGAAAAATTAGAGAATGAAAAAGCTAGTATGAAAGAGCAAGGATATGAAAAATGGTCAATTACTAATATAAGTGCTACTATTAGAGAAACTAAAAAAAGAATAGAGAGATTAGAAAGACAAGAAAATATTGAATTTCTTGAAATAGAATTTAAAGGTGGTAAAGCTATTCATAATAAAAACATTAATAGGATTCAATTGTTGTTTGAAGGTAAACCAAGTGAAGAAATAAGAAAACAATTAAAGAGTAAAGGATTTCATTGGTCACGAAATGAAGGTGCTTGGCAAAGAGAATTTAATGAAAATACAATAAAAGCTACTAATATTTTAATAAGAGATGTTTTAAATAAAGAACAACAGGAGGAAGAAGAATTTGAATAGAATACAAATACTAAAAGAAATGTATGAAGAAGTAACACATAATTTGCTTTGCTATTCTAAAGATATTTCTATGGAACAACCAAAAGAAAAATATGTACAAGAGTGGGAAAAAGAAAGAGAAAAGATTAATATCATAAAAGAAATAATTGCGAGTGAAAAAGAGAAAGAATCAATGAAAAAATTTCAAACAATACGAGCAATAACAGAAAAACTAATGGATATTTATGATGGATATTATCCTTATGATTTTATTGAAATAAAAACGGATACAAATATTTTTGAAGAAACATTTGATGCAGTAATGTATAATCCAAAAGAAGTATACAGATATGTAAAAGATGTTATAAAAAATGATAGAGGAATGGTAATGGAGGCAGAAATAGTAAAAAGAAATTTGGAAAAATTATATCCACAATATCAATTAGAAGAAATACAAGAAACAGAGGAAATAGAGTGATTTTTTAGAGGTAAAACTACTCTAATTAAGAAATAAAAAGCCACAAAATCGATTCTCATGCGAGAGAATTTTAGAAAGGAATAAAAAATGGGATATTATAGTGATTTAAGAGTTGCAATAACAAAAAAAGATTATATTAAAATGTTAGAAAAAGATAATCAAAAAAATATATGTAAGTTTATATTAGATAAGGATAATGCATATATAAAAGAGTATTCAGAAAATAATGTTGAATGTGTATTACTACAACAGTTTAATTTTAAATATTATAAAGAATTTGAAGGGATACAACTTTTTGAAAAATATTTATCTGAAGCTAAAAATGGATATGTATTCATGCGAGTAGGAGAAAGATGGGACGATATAGAATATCGAAACACAGCTAAATATAAAGAATTAGAAGTGCCTTTCAAATTTATAAATATAATAAGAGAAGAAAATGCTAGAAAAATGAATATAGAAAAGTTAGAAAATAAACAAACTAAAAAAGAATATATAATTACAAATACAAAAGAAATTATAGAATATTGTAAAGGTAATAAAGATATAATTAATTTCATTAATGAAGAGTTTTATATTGGAACTCAATTTAAAATGATATTAAATGTAGATGCTTTAAAAGATGAGGCATCAGCTACATTATATTTAAGAACTACAATGGATGAAAAATATAATATACTTAGTGCAGAAACAATAGATATAAATAAAGCATTAAAATTTTTAGGATATCAAAATAAAGAAAAATTTTTAGAAGATTTAAATGGAGTAAGAGTGAATCAAGAAGAGGAGGAATTTGAATAGATGAAAGAAGAAAAACAAAAACCAAAATGTGCATTGATTGGACAAGATGGAAATATATTTAATCTACTTGGAATTGCTTCAAGAACATTAAAAAATAATGGAATGCAAGAAGAGTCAAAAGAAATGTCAAATAGAGTTTTTAGTTCTCATAGTTATGATGAAGCTCTTTGTATTATAGGAGAATATGTTGAGATAACTGATGAGGCAGGATTTAAAGAAGAGGAAGAATTCGAATAAAAAGTAATAATAAAGTGGGTGACTAAAAATCACCCACTTTAAAAAATGCAATCCAGCTAAAAGCCACGCTTTTAGGCAGTTATCGGGAGTTGGGGTGACTCCCTGTTCCTGCAAAATTGCAGATAGGCAATTTTGAACCGAAATTAGGGTGAAGAATAGGAGAGAATATTGAGTAAGAAAGACAAAGAAGAATACGTAAAAATAGTTGTAAAAATTCCGAAGAGTAAAAAAGAAATGATATATAATGTGGTAGCAAAAAGTTCATATTCTAATGCATCAGATTTAATTCGAGCAGGTATTGATAAGGAATTAAATTTACAGATATATAAAGATAATTTAGACATTATAGTTCAAGAATTAAATAAAATAATTGATTATAAATTAGATGGATTTATAAAATCACAGAGAAAATTATATGCAAATAATGTTCGTATAAGTGCATTAAATACATATGTTATGGGTGAAGTTATGAAAAGAATAATGGGAGATGAACTTCATAAAGAATATGTAGAAATATTAAAAAGTGCAAGAGAGAAAGCAAATTATTTTGTTAATAGAAAAGTAGAAGATATTTCAAAAGAAGAGTTGATGGACTTTTATAATATAGGTGGAATATATAGAAATGAGTAATTTAATATTTATATTTAAAGCATACAATCCAAATAAAAGAACAACATATTTTATGCATAAAAATTATACAGATTATATTGCTAATAGCCCATATGTAATAAGAAATGAAAATACATCACATGGTTTATTTGGAGAGGTAAAAGGATTTTCAAACATTCAAAATGAAGATGATTTAGAGCCTATTATTAAACACATTGATGAGTTGGCAAAAAATAAAGTTCCAATATACAGAGGATATATATCTTTAAAGGAATTTGATGCAGAGAGATTAGGATATTATGATCAAGAAAAATGGAAGAGTCTTTTAGAAAATAGACTACCAAGTATTGCTAAAAAGATGAATATAAAATTAGAAGATTTGCAATATCTAGGTGCAGTTCATATTGAAGAAGGACATCCACATTTTCAATTCTTTGTGTGGAGTAAAAAAACAAAAGTGAATTACTTTGTGAAATATTCAGAAATAAATAAGCTAAGACAAGAATTTACAAACGATGTATTTAGAGAGGATTTACTTCCAATATATCAAGAAAAAGATTTAGCAAAGAAGAATATTACATCTGAAAATTATATATTGCAACAACTGAAGAAAATAAGTACAGATGAAAAAGTGTTGAAAGAATTAATGAAGTATGAAAAGAATTTTAATCAGTCTAGAAGAATTAGAAATATTTTAAAAGATAAAGATGTAAGAAGTATAGTTGATATGTTAATAGATTTGAAAAAAGATTTAAAATTAACTACTGGAAGTATAAAGTATCAATATTTAATGAAAAATTCTGATATTATAGAAAAAGTTGATAATATTTCAAAAGCGATTATAAATTCATCAGTACAATGTCAAATAGAAATTGAAAAATATATAAAAGCAAAACAACAATTACTCGAAATTCAATATACAGATATAGAAAAATTAAATAAAGCAAAAGAAGAGGTAAAACAAAAAGCAGAGAAAGAGATTATTAAGTTAATTGGAAATCAAATATTAGATATAGAAAGAAAATGGTTAAATAATAATGAACAATATACCTATATAAAATATAATAATGAAAGTAGAGACTTGTTAGATAGAGTACTTACAGCATTATATTATCAAGCAGAGAATCAATATAAATTAAATAAAAATTATGAATTTAAATATAAAAAACAATTATCAAAACAAGCTAAAAAAGAAAAAGCAATAGAAAAAAGAAATAGTTCATCTTGGGATTGGGAGGATGAGATATAGGAAGAATGTAAATAAGAAATACAAATTTTATTTGAGTAACATATATCTTTATGTTATAATTACTTAAAATAGTATTGGAATTTATAAAGGAATAATTAATGAACACTGAAAAAAGCATTTTAATAAAAGAATTAGATATTAATATAGAAAAAATACAACTACCAGCTTTGAATAAAGACGAAAAAAGTTGTATTGAGTTTTTCGTAGAAATAACTAGACACATTCAAGAAATTGATCAACTATTTCGTGTTTTTAGAGTTAATATAAAGAACATGTTATATTATTATGAATTAAATATCAATGATATAATTACACGAAAAATTGATTTTGAATTTCAAGAAAGTGATGATATAATAATTAATGCATTTACAATTAATTGTTTGAGTTCGGGAAAAACATTGATAGAATCTATTGAAAACTTTATTAAAGATAATATTGGAGAAGATTCTGAAATATATAAAACATTTAAAATCGAGTGTTTGAATAAAATATATGATGATACTTTTTCTTATAGACTTTTAATCCGTATGAGAGACTTCTCTCAACATGGACATTTACCTGTCAGTGTTGCATTAGATAATAGATGTAGTTTTGATTTGGAACAAATATTATTAGCTCCACATTTTAATCATAATAAAAAACTCCAAATTGAAATGCAAAATATAAAAAAGGAAGTATGTATTAAATATTCTGATCATCCAAGGATTGCTTTTACAATGTCAATAGCAGAGTTTAATTTATGTATTATAGAAATATATATGAAATTTCTTAATACAATTGAAGGAATATTATGTAATTCTATAAAAGAAATAACGGAGTTATTAAATAATCGTTCTGATATTATATATAAATCTGACGACTATTTAAATGGTTTTGTTTTATATGATATTTGTGGTGATAGTATTCATTGTTTTAATCCGAAAGATGATTCGATGAAAATGTTTTTAGATATTAAAGAAAATGTTTCAAAGATATTAGAGCAAGAGAAGAGAGAGTTAAAACTTTTAAGTGATATTTTTTAGAAAATAAAAGGAGGAATGTAGAGTTCCATAAAAGGAGAAAAAAATTAACAAACGAGTTTTAATAATAATAGCATTAATAGTAAGTATAATAGTAAGTGCATATTTTTCAGTAAGTTTGCACTTAGCATTAAGTAAGAATTTTAATGACTTAATGCAAATAAATATAAAATCAATAATAGAAATAATAACAACAAATAAGACAGTAGCAATAATATTCACTATAGTGGAAATTATTATAGTGTCTTTTTTATTGCTATTTTCAAATAAAAGAAAAAATATATACCATAGTGATAAAGTAAAATTAACAGACAAAATAGAAGTTCCAAAACCTATAGGTGAAGGACAACATGGAACATCATGGTGGCTAGATAAAAAAGATTATGACAAAGTATTTAAATGTAATATCATAGATACAAACAAAGAATATAACAAAATAGCATTTGATTCTGCAGGAGTTATTGTAAATTATGAAAAGCAAAATAATATAGAAAAAATATACTATTTAGATGACAATATACATTTACTTATAGTTGGAAGTTCAGGAAGTGGAAAAAGTAGAAGTATTATAATTCCAACAATAACAATGTTAGGATTAGCAGGTGAAAACTTATTTATAAGTGATGTTAAAGGTGAACTATATTTATATACTGCAGAAAAATTAAAAGAGCTAGGCTATGATGTAATTGCAATAGATTATATAAATTTCTTAAAAAGTAATTGGTATAATTATTTAGATATCATTATAAATGCAGTTGAAGATGAGAATATACCACTTGCAGAAAGTCTTATAAATGATATTGTAAACATATTAGTAGAAAGCAATGATAAAACAGAACCAATATGGAAAAATGGAGAAATGTCTGTAATAAAAACAGCACTTATGGCAGTAATATTAGAGAACAAAGGAAAAAGAGAATATCAAACATTGGCAAATGCTTATTATTTTGTAGCAGAAATGTTCAAACCTGATAAAAATGGAAAAATGCCAATAGATGAATATATGGAAGAAAAAGAGGCTAACGATCCTATAAAGAAATTTTTTGCAGTAGCTCGGTACTGCACCATCAAAAACTAGAGGTAGTTTTGTGGCTGCAGCACTTTCTACTTTGCAAATGTTTATAAATGAATATGTGGCAAATAATACACAAAAATCAGACTTCGATTTAAGAGATTTTGCCAAGAAAAAAACAGCTATCTATGTTTTATTACCAGATGATAGACAAACATACCATAAACTTCGGAAGTATACTGATACAACAATTATATACTGCACTTGTAGAGATAAGTAGAGAAGAAGGAGGAGAGTTAAAAATAAGAATGAACTTTATTTTAGATGAGTTTGCAAACTTTACTAAAATAGAATCATTCCAAAGTATGTTAACAGTATCAAGAGGAAGAAATATCAGATTTATTATATGTCTGCAAAGTTTTGCACAAATAGAAGAAAGGTATGGAAAAGAAGGAGCACAGAATATAATGGATAATACAGCTTGGATATACCTAAAAACGAGTAATATTGATACAGCAACAAAAGTTTCAGATAAACTTGGAACTTATACTTGTCAAAGCTATGGAGAAAGTAGTAATACAAATATAAAATATGATAATTCAAGTAGTAGTATGAGTTTAATTTCAAGAAAATTATTAACACCAGACGAAGTATTAAGAATAGAAAATCCATATATTTTAGTAATGGTAGCAGGTAAACCACCTGCTATTTCATATGTGCCTGATATTTCAAAAATGCATTTTAATAAATTAAATGGTATGGGAACGAAAGAAGAAAACCAAATATTAAGAATAGAAAGGGAAAAACAAAGAGATACACGAAAGATTTCCAAAATCAAAATATGGGATATTTGGAACAGATATAAAGAAGATGATACGTATGACATAGAAGATATAAGGTATAACTTTGGAGTTATACAAAGAAAGGAAAAAAATGAAAATAAAAAAGGAACAAATCAAGAAGATTTTTAAAACAATATTAAAAATAGTAATAATAGTAGCATTATTATTTACTATGCAACAAGTTGTTTTTGCAAGTAGCATAGAATCAACAAAATTAGTTACAGGGACAGAAAATTTAGTAGATGCAGTAATTAATTGGCTTATAGGAATTGGATTAACTATATGTGGAGGTTACTTTATATACTATGTATATTGTTTAAAAACAAATGATGAAGGTGAACGAAGAAGAAATATACAAAATATTAAAACAACATTAATTTGTATGGTTTTAATAACTTGTGGATTAGCTTTTATAGATGTAATTCTAGGATTTTACAAATAAAAAGTTGAAAATTAAAGATAATCTTTTTTATGATGCCAAGAAAGAGGTGATGAATAGATGGCAGATATGCTTGTAGAATTAATAGAAAAATTTATAGGAGGTTCAGAGGCAACACTAAATTCTTTATTTAAAAGTATGACAACACTAGTATTTTTTATAGAAAGAGAACTAGGAGGAATTAAGGTTGCAAATGGAGGTTATATAAATTTTAACAGCATATATGAAACAATTTTTAACTATGCAATATTTGTACTAGTAATTGTATTTATAACAAAAGCAATAAAAATATACTTTATGATGAGAGAGGGAGATAGTGAACAAAATCCATTTCAATTATGCATAGGTATGTTAAAAGCAGTTATAGTAATGATTTGTTTTAAAGAAATATATTACATATTTGTAGGAGTAGTTCAAGAATTTTTAGATAGCATATTAAATACAATGCAAATTCAGGGAAGTAACCTAGCAGAAATATTAACAGGAAATATGGAGGGAGGAATCTTTACAGCAGTAGCATGTTTAGTTCTTTTAATTGTATGGCTAATTCTAATTTGCCAATTTATTATGAAACGGAATAGAGATGCTAGTAATGAGATTAGGAATTCCATTTGCATCTATTGGACTTCTAAATTCTGATGAGGGAGTATTTCCTGAATATATAAGAAATTTTTTAATGACAGCATTTACATTAGTAGTTCAACTATCACTACTTAATTTATCAATATTAACCTTAACAAGTGGTCATTTAATTTATGGGATAGCTATTGCAATAGTATCTGTAAATACACCAATGATATTAGGAAAATATATGATAAAACCTGCAGGAAGTATCATAAATTCTGCAGGAAATACAGCAAGATCAATGAGAGCATTGATGCCAAGATTTGGAGGTGGCAGAAGATAGAAACTTTAAAACAAATAATAAGTATATTAAGAAATCTAGGAATAACAATTGCAGGAGTAACATTTGTTATTCTAATGATAAAAGTAGGTACAGACCCAGACAATAAAACAAAATATATAAAACTAACAAAACACTTATTGATTGCAACAGTTTTAATTACACTTTCATTAACATTAGTAGAAATTCCAAAATATTATTTTGGTAGCACAGTAGAAATAACAGATGGACAAGTATCAGATATGACTATTGGAAAAATAGAAGATAAAGACTGTCAAGATAGAGAAACTGTTAATATAGATGGTAAAAGATATGTTGTTACAGATAAAAATGTAAAATTAACAGCAATTTCAAAAGATGGTGTATTTATGCAAGTGATTTCTACAACATCAGGAATAGAAACAAATATCGGAAATTATAGACTTGAAAATTGTTGTATATTAAGGTCTTTTTCAGAATGTCAAGGAACATTTAAAGGATATTTTGCAGATATAAAATATTATAGAGATTCTGAAGGAATAATATTTCCTGCAACAGCAACATATACAGAATACCTAACAATAAAAGGTCAGGGTGGAAATTTTACTAATAATGGTCGGTGACGGAAATGGAGGAGGTGGTCTGCGGTGGTAGATAAAAAAACAATAAAAATACCAGCAGAAATAAAACTAAAGACAGAGTTTTTTGATGGTTATGGAATGCAAGAACTAATAAAAACAATAATAGTAGGAGTTGTAGCATCAATTATTGCTTATATTGTTTATCTATTTACACATCAAACTCTTTTTTCGACATTTTTCGTAATAGGTGCAATAGTAGTAAGTGTAATAGCATTGATAAAAGGTCAAAATAATTTTTCAATGTTAGATTCAATAATAAATGTAATAAAGTTTAATCTTATGCAAAAGGAGTATAAGTATATGAGAGGTGATTTTAATATTAAACATACTAAAAAAGATATTCACAAGAAAAAGTGAAAAAACATTAAATGAATTTTTAAATATAAAAGATATACCAAAAGATAAGAATTATCTACTCACATTAGATGGAGAGATGATTCTTTTTTTAAGAGTTAATCCAATTAATATAGATTTATTATCAAAAGAAGAACTAGAGGCAAAAATGGATTTGATGGGTATAGAGTTTTCAAATGAACAATACCCATACAAAATATTAGTAATACCAAGAACAGTTGACATTTCAGAACATATTCATGAGCAAGAAATATTAAAAAATAAATGTGAAGATGATACAAGTCAAAAAATAGTAGAGCAAAGAATTAAATTTACAACAAATTTAGTAGCAAATAAAGATATTATAGAAAATGAATTTTATATATTGATATGGATTAAAGATTTAGATAATGCAGAAACAGAAATTAACAAAAGAGCAAACAATTGGATAACAAGATTAAGGAATTGTGAATATGAAAGTGAAATTTTACAGGAAAAAGACATTATTCTTTTACTTAAAAGTTTTACAATACCAGAGTTTGCAAGAAAGGAAGGAACAGATTATAGAGATAATATTGTTCAAATTAAAAGAAAGGAGAAAAATTGTTAAAAACAAATGAAATTTACAACATGGATTGTATGGAAGGACTTAAATTACTAGATGATAATAGTATAGATTTAGTAGTTATAGATCCACCATACTTATTAAACTTAAATGAAACAAAAAACACAACATCTTGTAATAGATATGCAAATGATTTACTAAAGTTAAAAGATGGCTTTGATTTAAAAGTATTAGATATACTAATTCAAAAAATGAAAAAGATAAACATATATATTTATTGTTCTAAAAGGCAGATAAGAGATATATTAAATTATTTTAGTGATAAGAATTGTAATCATGAAATATTAACATGGCACAAACAAAATCCAAGTCCACTAACAAATAATAATTATCTGCCAGATACAGAATATATATTATTTTTTAGAGAAAAGGGAGTAAAGTTATATGGTAACTATCATACAAAAAGAAAATACTATATTTCAGGAACAAATCAAGTTGATAAAAAGAAATATAATCATCCAACAATAAAACCTTTGCAACTAATAGAATACCATATAGAAAATTCAAGTAAAGAGGGAGATGTAGTATTAGATTGTTTTTGTGGAAGTGGAACAACACTAGTAGGAGCAATAAATAAAAATAGAAAATACATAGGTTTTGAAATAGATAAAACTTATTATGAAATAGCAAAAAGAAGAGTTGAAGAGGCATATAAGTTAAAGGCAGGTGAAGTTACAAATGAAGAAAGTTAAAACAAATTATGAGCTAATTGATTTAATAACACCTGTTGGAGGCATGACATTTGATAGAAACAAAATTTATTTAGGAGATAGATTTTGTAAAATATATACAATAGTTCACTATCCAAGTAATATAGATATTGGATGGCTTGGAGAATTAGTTAATAATGTCGGAGCAATTTTCTCCATAAATATAGAACCTATAGATAATACACAGATGGTAGATGATTTAGATAGTAGAATAAGAGATGCTACAGGACTTGCAAAACTTTCAAAGAATGAATCTACAAAGCAACTTCGAGAAATGGAAGTAAAAGAGGCAAGTGAAATAATAAGTAAAATGATAAATAATAACGAAGTAGTATCTTATTTGACTATTTATATATTAGTAACATCAGAGGAAGAAAAAAACTTAAATAGAAAATGTAAAGAAGTTGAAAGAGAAATAAGAAAACATAAGTTAAAAATGAGACCATTAACAAATTATTTACTAATGGGAGGATATAAAGCAGTAGCACCATTTTTTACTATACAAACAGAATTAAGCGAGTATTTTAAAAGAAATATATTAACATCAAGTTTCACAGGAGGATTTTTATTTAACACAAATACTTTTATAGATTCAAAAGGATACTATTTTGGAATAAATCAAAAAGGTGGAATTATTATATTTAATTTATGGCTTAAAAATTCTAATAGAGGTAATAGTAATATGGTAGTTGTAGGAAGTTCAGGTTCAGGAAAAAGTATGGCAGTAAAACATTTAATATATAATGAAATACCAACAACAAAAATACTTGTAATAGACCCAGAGGACGAATATTCATACCTTTGTAAAAATTTAAATGGTAAAGTTATTGATTGTAGTGGAGGTTTAAATGGAGGAATCTTAAATCCTTTACAAGTTAGAATAAACAGAGAAGAAAAAGGAGGAAACTCTTTATCTCTACATTTTCAATTTTTACATACATTTTTTGAAATATTGTATCCAAGCCTTACAGAGATAGAATTTGCAACATTAGAGTTATTACTAGAAGAACTATATAAGATGTTTAATATAACAAAGGATACAGATATAACAAAATTAAAAAATACAGATTTTCCAATACTGGAAGATTTGTATTTTTTTATAGAAAATAAAAATAAACAAGAACCAAAAGAAGTTAACGAAAAGCTTCTATCACTAATAAGACCAATTTCAATAGGTCAGTCATCTTCAATTTGGAATGGCTATACAAACATTGATATTGATACAAAAATGACAGTATTTAATACAAGTGCTATGCATAAATTTCAAATTCAATATAAAAGAGCACAATATTACAATATAATGTCGTATTCATGGGATATCTTAAGTAAGGATATAAATGAACAAACAATGCTAATAGCAGATGAATGTCACGTTTTAGTAGATCCAAACATTCTACAAACTTTGGAATATGTAAGAAATATTAGTAAAAGAGCAAGAAAATATAATAGTAGCATTGTTGTTATAACTCAATCAATAGAAGATTTTCTAAATGAAAAGATAAAGCTATATGGACAAAGCCTACTTGCAAATGCAACTTATAAAATGTTTTTCAAATGTGATGGTCAAGATTTAAAAGATATACAAGAGACATTTAACTTAAGCAATAAAGAGAAAAATTTAATCTACAATGCTAAAACAGGAGAATGTATACTTGTAGCAGGTGTTAGAAAAATATACGTTAATTTGTATATAGGTGAAGAAGAATTAAAAAAGATAGATAGAAAATTTGAAAAGGTAAATGATTATGAATAAAAAAGTATCACTAATAGTAGGAATAGTATTGTTTATTTTAATAGTTGGGGCTAGTTATAATCAAGCTAATCTTGACTTTAAAAATAATAATACAAATGAAATTCTTGAAGAACAAATAGGAGAAATAGTATATAAGGGAAAGTTTCCTATACCAATGGAAAATTTTATAAAAGTAACAAGTGGATTTGGAAGTAGAAATCCTACAGCAATAGTATCTGCAAATCATCAGGGGATAGATTTAGTAGGAAATATAAATTGCAAAATATTAAATGTACAAGATGGAGAAGTAACTTATGCAGGATGGCAAAGTGGATATGGAAATTGTGTTGAAGTAAAACATATAGATGAAAGTGGAAAGGTATTTTATACATTTTATGCTCATATGCAAAATAATTCTTTGCAAGTATTAACAGGTCAAAAGGTAGTAGTTGGACAAGTTTTAGGATTGCAGGGAAGTACAGGAAATAGCACAGGAGATCATTTGCACTTTGAGATAAGATTAGAGAATAAAGAAAGAATAGACCCTGCACCATATTTGTTCGCAGAGAAAGAAACGGAGGATGTATAAGTGAATAGAAATAATAATCAAATAAAAGAGTTAGTATTTTATTTATCTATTCTAGTAATACTAATTGTTTTTATAATATGTAATAACTTATTTTGGAATATAGGAAAACAAGATAACTTACAAGATAATAATATATATTTTGAATCAAGCAATGTAATTTACAATGTGCCATATGAAGAACAATGGCTAGATTAAGAAGGAGGTGATATAGATGTTAAATTATATTGCAACAGAAAATACAGCAAAGTTAATACAAAAAATATGTAAGAGTCAAAATATATTGATATTATATAAAACAGAAGATATAACAAATATAAACAAATATTTAAAAGAAACAAAAGTAAATTTTAATTTGGTAAAGTTTTTTATTATTGAAATTGATAGTTTAGATAATTCAGAAAATGATATTATAGAGTCTATTTATAATTTTAATAGGCTTTATATAAATACTAGAATTATTATATTAGCACAAAATTATGATGCTCAAAGTAATTTATTAAACAAATTATATGATATAGGAATATATAATATAATAAATTCAAGTAATGAATCAGAATTAGAACAACAAATAATAAAGTCTTTATCAGAAGATGGAATACCAAAGAAAGAAGTAGAAAAGTTTAAGAAAATAGAAGAAGTAAAAATAAAAGAAAGTAAAATAAAAAAACTAATAGATAAAATTAAAACAAATAAACCAAAAGAAAATAAAAAAGTAAAGAGAAAAACTAAAACATCAGATATGCCAAGTAATTCGGTATATCTTTTTTCATTGCTTTTAGAAGCGGTTACTAGACTAGTTAAGTTTATTTGCTACATTTTAGTTTTTGTTTTAACTTCAATTGGTTTAACTATTTTATTAAATAATGAATTAAGAGAATTAGTATTTCAAATATTTGGTTTGAAATAGAAAGGAGAAAATTTATGGGATATTGTAGTAATGTAATGATTGCAGTAACTAAACAAGATTTTAAGAAAATAGAAAATGCACAAAAGAAAATACCTAATAACCTTTTATTAGAAGATATCGAAATAGATAATTACAAAGAAAACGATATAGAATGTGTATTTGCACATTTTGGCTATATTAAATATTACAAAGAATATGAAGAAGTTCAGGCACTTGAAAAGAGTTTAAATAAATTAAAAGATGGATATGTATTTTGTAGATTAGGAGAAGAGGCAGGAGATATAGAGTTTAGAAATAGAACAAAATTATCTGAATTAATGAAAAATTTTGAATTTATAAGAGAAATAAGTAGGAATTTAAATAAGGAATTAAAGACAGAGGAGGAAGAAGAGTTTGAGTAAAAAAATATTAACAATAACAAGTATATTACTTATATTATTAGGATGTTTTAATTTTTGTTTTGCAAGTAATGAGTTACAAACATTAGAAAAAGAATATATAGTAGATTATAAAGTAGCAGATGAGTTTTATAATTCTATAAATAAAACAATAGTAGAAGATAAAATATGCTATGAATTAAAAAATGTAGATAGAATAGATAATTTTAAAACCTTAACAAAAGAGCATGAGGTAGTAGAAGAACGAGTAACAAATACAAATAATTTAGAAAAAGTTATTAGTTTATTTAATGAAACAAAAGATATTGAAGATGATGGATATACAGGGACTCTTAAAAGAGATAATAGTACATTAAAAATACAAATAAAAAATAGTTATCAAGAAGAGTACAAAGTATATTTACAAAAATCTTATGATAATGTTCCAAGTAATGAATTAAATGAAATTCCAAAAGAAATAAAAGAAAATGGTACTACATACTATCTTGTGAATCCTGTGTGGAATATTGCAGATACAGAGATAGTTTCAAATAGTGAAGTACCAGTGAAATATAATGGTACTATGTATTATGAAGGTGTAAAAACAAAAACAATTATAACAAGTTATTTAGCAACTATAAAATATAATGGAACATTGAATAAACAAGTATTAGACACTACTACATTTAATATTCAATATGAAGAAGTCAAAGAATATGGATACATAGTACCAACAATAGTAGGTACTACAGGTATCTTATTTTTTAGTGGAATTATTTTATTTAGATTAAAAAATGTGAAAATATATAACTTAAAAGATGGAGAATATAAACTAGTTAAAAAACTACATTTAAATAAAAATAAATTATTTATAGATTTAACACCTACTAATTTACAAACACGAGCATACAAGATTGTTCTTTCAAAACCATTATATAGATTGATAAAAGGAAGTAATATAAAATTCAAGTATTTTGATAAACAACTTATATACAATGTAGTAAATAAAGAGTTTGAAATTAATGTGTAGGAGGGCTTATGAAAAAAATAGTAATACCAATTATTTGTATAATATTATTAGGTTTAGGAATTACAATATATAATTTTAATAGTTATGATGATGAATTAGTGGCTATAAATGAAGTAAAAACAGATTATAGATATGAAAATATTATTTATAATCAAGAAGAAAACATTATGTCAGATGATGTACTTGGAATATTAACAATTGAAAAAATAGGATTAAAAGCAACTGTTAAGGAAGGAACTAGTAATCAAATTTTAAAAGAATATATAGGGCATATTGAAGAAACATCTACTTATGATGGAAATATAGGTTTGGCAGCACATAATAGAGGAAATAAGTATAGTTATTTTGCTAGAATAAATGAACTAGAAAAAGGAGATATACTTACATATGAAACTAAATTTTATAAAAGACAATATAAAGTAGATAATATTCAAGTAATATTTGAAACAGATTGGAGTTTACTGCAAAATACAGAAGAAAATAAAATAACTATGATTACATGTATAAAAAATAAACGAAATCAAAGACTTTGTGTACAAGCTAGTGAAATATGAAGAAAGTATTGAAATATGTATTTATGTATGTTACAACAAGAAAAATATCATTTGTAGAGGGATAAATCATGGATTTTATTGGAATGGGACAAAGAATAAAAGCAAAAAGATTAGAGTTAAAACTTACTCAAGAACGTTTAGCTGAACTTACTAATCTTACAGATACGTATATTGGTGCGATTGAACGTGCTACATCTAAATGTAGTTTAGAAACTATAGTTGCTATTGCAAAGACACTAGATTTAGATATGAACTATTTATTATTTGGTATCACATATAAAAATATTGATTCCGTATTTTCACAAACATTAGATAAAATACCAATAAACAAACAAGATTTATACGTAAAACTTTGTGACTCAATTGCTCAAACTCTATTAGAATAAATTTAATTACAAATTATTAAGTAGATAGTTAGTTGATAATTATCTACTTTTATGATATTATCCAAATTATAAAATAGTAATTTGTGGAGGTAATATAATATGAAAGAAAAAAGATTTAAAAAGATTTATAATCAAGGAGCAGTAGAGAATATAGAAATATGGGTAGATACAGAAACAGGAGTAAATTATATGTTTAAAAGTTCTGGTTATGCAGGAGGATTAACTCCATTATTAGATGTAAATGGTAGACCTATTATTACAAGAGATATAGAAGATTAAAATATTAAAGGTCGTTAGGATTAAAATTTATTTTGAGGAGATGTATCGTATGAAAAAGAAAATAGGTATTGGTATAGGAATATTCGTAATAATACTTATAATTGCAGGAATTATTACAAATTATGTAGATAGTGGTAGAGTAAGAACAGGACACGAGCCAAAGTATTGCATAAAGGTAGTTAGTAATGATGGACGAAAAGTAACTTATTGGGGGGTAGGTTATAAAGTAGTTCGTTATGTTGGAGTATCTCCAAACGAGCCTTATGAGAGTAATATTGGTGTGAAAATGGGAAATTGGTTTATGAAATATGAATTACCTAAATCCAATTCCATAAAAATTGAATATGAAGGACAAACAATTACTATAACTGATATAAAAGATATAGGAACTATTGAAAATATATTAGTAAATTCAAAATATAATAATGAAATATGTAATGGGATAAATACTCACAAAATAACTTTAAATAATGATGTTTATTATATTAAAGAATTTTGTGAAGAAATACAAAAAGGAAATAAACAAGCCAAAATTTCAAAAGAAGATTTAGAAATAATTAATAATATTATTTCTAACAGAATGAATAATAAACAAAGCGAAGAAGGTCATTTCTTTTATGGAAAAGTAGTTAAATCTACTGCTAATTATATTATAGTAGAGCCAAATGAGAATGAAGAAGAAAGAAAATCTGCAGATAAAATTTCTATAGGTTTAGGAGAAAATAATGATGCACTTTATACTGTTGGAACTAATGTAAAAATAACTTATGATGGTACTATACTGGAAAGTTATCCAGCACAAGTGAAAGCAACAAAAATTGAAATAAAATCTGCTAAAAACTTTGAAATACTTTTCAAAGATAGACAACCAATAGACAGCTATAATAAAATTTATCCTATATTAGATAAATCAGAAACAGACACATATAATTACACGATATATGCATATGATGGAAGTGTAAATATCAGAATTGATGGTGAAGAATATTCTTTAAAGGAGGCTTTATTAGAAAATAGAATTACAATGGAAGAAATTATTCATAAAGCTAATAAAGATTTTCCTAATGCCGTTTCGTATGATGATGGTGGAAGTATGGAATATCATTATGAAAATTACACAATAATAAAATGTTATACTTTGAACGGAAATAGAGATGTATATATTGGGACTAAAGATATGACACTAAATGATGTGTTGTAACCATCTCGATAAATTACAATTTTTATCTAATTTTTATAAATGCAACCAAAAGTTGACAAATAGTTGGTAGAATATAATCAATAATTTTTATATAATTATCGCAAAAGGAGGTAATTATTATGACTATTGGAAATCGTATTAGAACTTTAAGAAAACAATTAAACTATTCGCAAGAATATGTTGCAGAACAATTAGATGTAACTCGCCAAGCAGTATCAAAATGGGAAAAAGATTTAACAAGTCCTGATACAGACAATATGATTCAACTTGCACAATTATTAAATTCTACTGTTGAATATATTGCTTCTGGGAAGAAAGATGATACAAAAACTAATTATAATGTAAAAGGAAACAATAAATTATCTAAAAAACAAAAGAAGATAATTATTATAGCAGTTAGTGTATTACTATTTTTCACTATATGTTTCAGTTTGATTTTGTATATTCATACTAGACCTGTTGAATGGGATTCTAGTGCTTGTAGTGGTGGGTATGTTACTTGGATTTTTGATAAATATAATAAGGAATTAACGGAAAAATTTTTAAATGGAATGGAAGAAGAAAAAGAAAATGTTATTTCTGTTGAAGCAATAAGAGGAACTCAAAATGCAGAATGGGAAGATAGACAAATATTTCTTGAATTTAATATTAAATATGAACATAAAGATTATGGAACTATTGAAGAAAAAGTCCGTTTTATAGGTACTCGTTACTGGATCGAATCTTTTAAATGGAGTGGTGCTATCATAGTAGGAGAATAACAAATTATCGCTACTCTATTGAATTTGCAAAAAATACCAAAATATGCTAAAATATATGTAGATATTGTAAAAGAGCAAAGTAAACGAAAGTTTATGACGCAAAGCCATAGGTCTAAAAGCTGATATGCTTATGATAGCTAGGTTGCACGAAAGAGGAGGTAAGGTATATGAAATTATGGAAAAAAATTTTAATAGTAGTCTTAATTTTATGTGCAATATTAGTTATATGTATAGTAAGAAAATTTATAATAATAAGAAATCTTGTGAACGAATCTAAAGAATATGCTAATAAAACTAACTATTATGCAGTAGTGCAATCACTTCAAAATGGAAATGTAAGTATAATAAAATCTTATAAAAAAGATGGAAACTATTTAACTACATGGAAAACTTATGGAAAAGATATTCAAGATGAAAGAGGTCTTATTAGATATAAGAAAGATAGTGAAGAAATAGGAATTATACAATCAGGACAAGAAAAGATTGCTATATTAAATGGTTCAGTTCTTGGAGAAGTTAATGTTGTAAATATATTTTCTACACTTAATAACACTATGCAACAATTACAAGTTGCGATAATGTCAAGAATTACAACAGACAATTATGATAATATGGAATGTTATTTAATAGAGTTGGATAATTGGAAAATGTGGGTAGATAAAGATACAGGATTAATAGTAAGAGATATAAATGGTGGGATAGTAGCAGAAAGATTTTATGAGTTTGACATTGTAAAAGATGAAGATATTATAAAACCTGATATATCAGATTGTAAAATACAAGAATAATTAAAAGAATAATTTAAAGACGGATATTTGAAATTATCTGTCTTTTATTGTATAATCAAAGCATCAATTAATTATAGGTTAAAAAGTGAGATGATATTTTTATGAAAAAAATAAATTTTATACTGCTAATAGTTGCAATAATTGGAATAATATTTGCATTTACAATTTTTAACAAAGAGGGAATTGCAATAAATGTAAATGATACAAATAAAGAATTAGTTAGTAAATCTTTAAAAAAAGAAATAAAAAATACTGATAATGTTACTAAAATAATATTAGGTAATGGATGGCATTCAGGAGAACTAACAATATATCATTTTTTGGGAAAAACAGAAACAATATATATTACAGAAGGAAAATTTAATTTAGGAGAATTAGAAAAATATATTAGAGATAATGGATATAATTTAGATAATGTTGGACTTGTTTTTATAGGATTTTCTGGAATAATTTTAATATATTTACTTGTTTATAGATGTTTAAATAACCACAGATTACAGAATAAAAACAATAGAAGGAGTATCATATGAATAAAAAAACAATATTAAAAATATCAATTATTTTATTATTTATCATAACAATATTATTTATTATAAGGTTTGGTAGACATTTAATTTGTGAGACATGGTCTTTAAAACAAGAAGGCTATACTTATTATTTAACTCCATCTCTTCATAATTATAGATTATCTAAAATGAGCAATGATTTAATACCTAAAGAGGTAAGTACCGAGATAATTAAAAGTCCAGATCAAATAATGAATTTAAAAGCAAAAGCTACAAATATAACATTAATTTTTTGGATAATACTAATTGTTCAAATAGTACTAATAATTATACTAATTATTAATGTGAAAAAAATTAAAAATGAGAAAAGTTCAAATAATGAGTAAAAAGTTATATAAAACACGTACTATTGGGTAGATAGCACGTGTTTTTACAAAGACTTGAAAGAATGTTGAAACAGAGTTACAATAGAAAAAAAGGGGGCAATTATATGTTATTAGGGGATAAAATTTCTAATTTAAATACTATAAATAAAATATGTATTTTTATTATAATTTGTATAATATTAGTAACTGCTATATTTTTTGTATTTTTTAAAACAAGAAATACATCACAACAACAAGCTAGTATATTAACAAATGAAGTTATACAAAATACAGAAGTTGCTACAGAAAATATTATTACAGAAGATAAAGAAGAAAATGTACAAGAAGAAGTCAATCAAGAAATTATAGAAAATGAAATTATAATAACAAAAGAAGATAATGTAGAAGTAGTAAAACAAGCAGATAATAATAAAATTGAAAAAGTAGAGACTCAAGTTAATACTTCTAAAAAAGAGGATACTAATATAAATAAAAGCGAATCTACAGAAAATGTACAAAAGCAAGACAAAGTAGATAACAATAAAACAGATAATAATCAAAAAGAAAATAGTCAAGTAAATAATAGTGAGACTAATAATGAGCAAAATAAAAATGAACAACAAAATGTTGAAACAAATAAGGAACAAGTTAATACTAATTCATCGTTAGCAAATACTCATTTTACAAAATACAATGCAGAGAAAACAGCTCATGCAGTAGCATATATAAATAATAAAATAAAGAAAATGGATAATTACGAAGAACTAGGAGGAGAGGCTATTGCAGTAACTCAAAAACCATGTAAAAACTGGTTTTCGTATTCGTATGATGAAAAATTAAATTCATTATGTATTACAGGATGCACAATGAAAGTATATGTTGAGGATGAATATAGATATGATTCTAGAGGAATAAACTATTATTTATATGACACAAAAGCATATATATATCAATATTAAATTTAATTATGAAAGGGGTTTAAGACCTCTTTTTATTTTGGCTATATTAAATTATAGAGAATGGAGGAATTATGAAAAACGAAATATTAAAAAAATCAATTATAATATTTTTTATTATAACAATATTAATGAATTATTTATTAACATTAAAAGTATATGCAGAAGTAGAGATAGGAGATAATACTCACTTGTATGGAGAAAAAGATTGTGTATCTATTCTTCAAATGAAAAGTACAGGGGGATTAAAACAAGTTATAAAAGTATATTACCAAGACCCAGACACAGGTAAAAAGTTATATGCTTTTTGTATAGAACCATCAAAACCACGGTGTAGGTACAGGTGCAACAGATTTTAGTGGTTATGAAACATATATAAGAGAGAAAATTCAGGATCAAAGAATTTGGAGAGCATTATATCATGGATATATAGGAGTAAATTGGCAAGATACATCATTAGAATGTGACGATGATTGGTACTATGTAACAAAAACAGTAATTCATTGTTTAGTAAATAATGAAAAACCAAGTGATGTCTACAAAGTACCATCTAGAATAGCAACTAGTGATACTCCTTATGCAACATTAGAAGATGTTCAAAGAAGAGGTCAAAAGGCATTAAATGAATGTGAAAAATTATATAATTATGCTATTAATGGGACTGAAAATTATAGAGAGGCAACAGCTAGTATAGAGAAAGTAGGAAGTTTTGTTAGTGATGGAAATAATATGGTTCAAACATTAAAATTAACAGCTAACAAACAAATTGGTTCTTATGATGTAAAATTAGCAAATTTTCCAACTGGAACAACTTATAGTAAAAGTGGAAATGTGGTGAAAATAATTGTTCCAAAAGCAAGTATAACAGGAGATATAAAAGGAACAATAAATATATTAAATGCTCAAGTAAAAACTTGTCCTGCTTTTTATGGACAAAGTTATAATGATACTTGGCAAGACTATGTAACTGCAGCAGACCCTTATGAAATAGCAACAGCACAAGCGACTATTACATTTAAAACGAATAATTCAACTATAAAAATATTAAAACTAGATAGTGAAACAAATAAAGCAGTACCAAATACAACTTTAAAAATTGAAAAAGATGGACAACTAATAGATACGGTTACAACTAAAGACAATGGAGAGGCTATAATTGAGAATCTATATCCTGGTACTTATAAAATAACAGAAATAAAAGCTAATGATAATTATGTATTATCTAAAAATCCAACGAAAGAAGTAAGTGTAAAATATGGGGAAACAGTCACAGTTAAATTTGATAATAAACATAAAGAGGGAAGTTTGAAAATAGTAAAAGTAGATAGTAGGGATAATAAAACACCAATAAAAAATGTTACTTTTGAAATATGGAATGTAGAATTAAATAAAAAAGTAGCAACAAAGACAACAGGAGAAGATGGAACTATAACAATAGATAATTTAAGAACTGGAAAATATAAAGTAAAAGAAACATCAACAAATGAGTGGTATGTATTAAATACAGAAGAAAAAATAGCAACTGTAGAGTATAACAAGACTACTACACTAACAATTGAAAATGATGTAAAAGTAGGTTATATAGAAATAATTAAACAAGATGCTGATTATTCTGATATAAAATTAGCAAATGTACAATTTGAGATAAAAAATTCAAAAGGAGAGGTAGTAGATACTTTAACTACAAATAAAGATGGATATGCAAAATCAAAAGCTCTACCATTAGATGAAACATATTTTGTAAAAGAAACTAAAACTACAGAAAAATATATATTGTCTACAGATATTCAAAATGTAACATTTATTCCAACAGACGAAGGAAAAACTAAAAGAATTACATTTGGAAATAAGCATAAAGAAGGGAATATAAAAGTATTTAAAGTAGATGTAGATAATAATAAAATTGGAATAGGTGGAGTAGAATTTGAACTATATAGCGAAGAATTTAAGAAATTAATAGGAAAATATTATACGGATAGTAATGGTGAAATTGCTATAAATAATTTAAGAATAGGTAATTATAGATTAAAAGAAACTGCTACTAACAAATGGTATCATTTAGGAGGTGAGACTAATGTAGTAGTAGAATATAATAAAACAAAAGAAGTAACAATAAAGAATGAATTAAAAAAGGGTAGTGTAAAAGTAATAAAAGTAGATAAGGATAATAATCAAATAAAAATACCAAATGTTGTTTTTGAAGTATTAGATAAAAATAATAATGTATTAGAGAAAATTAAAACAGATGAAAACGGAATTGCGATTACAAAGAAATACCCAGTAAGAGATTATGAAACACTTAAACTACATGAAGTTGAAACTGATAAATGGTATGCATTAAATAATGATATAACAGAAGTAAAACTAGAAATAGATAAAGTTCAAGAACTAACAATAGAAAACGAAAAGAAGAAAGGTCAAGTAAGAGTAATTAAAGTAGATTTGGATAATAACGAAGTTAGACTACCAAATGTAGAATTTGAAGTGTTAAATCAAAAAGGAGAAGTTGTTGATAGACTTAAAACTGATAAAAATGGAGAGGCAGTAACAAAAAGATTACCGATAGATGAACAATATACAATAAGAGAAGTCAAAACATTAGAAAAATATGTATTAACAGAAGAAACAAAAACAGTTACTTTAAAAGAAAATCAAATTGAAAATATTGAATTTCAAAATGAGAAGAAAAAAGGTCAAATAGAAGTATTCAAAGTAGATGCAGAAAATAAAGAAATAAAACTAGAAGGAGTCGAGTTTGAAGTTATAAATTCAGATAATGAAGTAGTTGAAACTATAAAAACTAATAAAGACGGATATGCAAAAACATCAAGAATTCCAATAGGTGAATATAAAATAAAAGAAATAAAAACAGATGAAATGCATATATTAAATAATGAAATTATAAAAGTTGATGTTACAACTGATATAGTATCAACATTAGATATTACAAATGAAAGAATAAAAGGACAAATTAAAATAGTAAAAACAAGCCAAGATGATAGTTTTATAAGTCTAGCAGTAGCAGGAACACCTATTGAGAATATTAAATTTGAAGTATATGATTCTAATAAAAATAAAGTAGATGAAATTATTACAAATAAAGATGGAATTGCTATTACAAAGAAACTTGATAAAGGTTATTATACTATAAAAGAAGTAGAAGCGGGAAAATGGTATTTGCTAAATGAAAATGAATTTGTCACAGAAATCAAAACACATGGAGAAATTGTTCAAGTAGATATTACTAATGAATCAGAAAAACCAAGTGTAGATATTGAGAAAACTGGAATAATTCAAACAACAGCAAATCAAGAAATTCGTTACGATTTTAAAATAAAAAATACAGGTAATGTACCATTAAATAATTTTACATGGTTTGATTATTTACCAACAGAGTATGTAAGAATGAGCAAGTTAATTACAGGAACTTATAATCAAGATTTAAATTATAATATTTATTATAAAACAAATCTAAATGATTATAAAATATTGATAGAAGACCTAAATACAAAAGTAAATAACTATATTGATTTCTCTAGTGTAGAATTAGAAGAAGGAGAAGTAATAACAGAATTTAAAGTAGATTTTGGAACTGTAGATGTAGGATTTGAATCAGTTGTAAATCCTTATATATTTGTAACAGTAAATAGTAATGTAGAAAATGATGATACATTTACAAATAAAACAAGAATTGAAGGATATAACGATGAATACATGGTATGGAATGAAGATGACCATACAACAAAAGTATATGAAAAAGAAGTAACAGTAAAGAAGTTACCAAGAACAGGATTTTAAAGTAAAGAGAGCAAGAGTGCTCTCTTTAAACATTTTATGGAGGAGTACATGACAATAATAAATAAAATTATAAGAAAAGGAAATACAGGATATAGAAGAGTATATGTTAGCTTAGAAAAGCTAAAGAAATGGAGAGAAAATGAAGGAAGAAAAGTTTTTAATAAATATGACAAAAGATGAAATACTAAAATTTTATACAAATATGATGATAGAAGATAGCATAAGAGAATGTTCAGATTTTAGTACATGGACATATCTAACTGATTATGGTGATGGTATAGATTTATCAAAATATAAAGATGAAATATTAGAACTATTATATAGAGATGAGAGAATTGCAGATGTAACGATCAATGATGAATTATGTATTGATATGGTATTCTACACAAGCTATTGTCCATATTTTTATGATGAAGTGGATATGGATTTAAAAGAAGAAATTAAAATACTAGCAGATTTTTATTATTATAGCAGTCAGAGAGTATATCAAGATGGATACATATCAGTTAGAACGTTAATAGATGATTTTACTGAAAGAATAAACTACAATGAAAGAGAAAAAATAGAAAATACTTATAATGTTTTAAAGAAAAATATTATTAATACAGGTTTTATAGATAAATATATTCAAAGTGATAATGAAACCTTTGTTACTATAAAAAATAACAAAGAATTTGATACATTATTAGAAATAAGAATTAAGGAACTACAACTTCAACATGAGATAGAAGATGAAGAAGAATTTTAATTATGATATTAACAAAGAAAATGAGGTCTAGCAAAAGCTATTCCTCATTTTGATTTAGTATAAAAATAATAAAATATGAATTCATTACTTTTTATACATATATATCACTAAAAAGGCTAAAAATCAAGTGTTTAGTCAAAATATAGAACGAGAGATGCCATAAACTCGTTTTAAAATAACAAAGAGATAGGTGTTATGAGCCGTTGCAATAAAATTCATTCGCACAATTACAAACAATCTATTTGTAAGAAGTACGTAAGTGAGAGTTCGTGACGTATACTCACAATAAAAAAAGAGTTCAGGAGGCAAAACTTGTTAAGGGATATGCAGGTGTAAAAAGTTTGGGCAAGTATGAATAATGTTATAAAATAACAGCACCTGTAGTAGAATATAAAACTACATACTAGATTATCATAAACGATGCGACGAAATGAGGGGTTTCGTTTATGGTGTATTATTTTTTTGACATAAGGGGATAATACACCATTTTACTCGCTCAAAAATTTCAGGGTTTCAAGTTTTTAAAGAATAATTTAGAAATGTGTTGACAACCATTTCAAGCAGAGTTAACATCACACACAATATAAAAAAGGAGTGCTAAATGAAGATAGAATTTTTGATAAGAGATATAAGAAAAAGTAAGAAATTAACATTAAAGCAATTGCAAAGAAAATCTGGTGTAAGTAAAACAGAAATCAATGACATAGAAAGAGGAGACAAGATGCCAAATATAATTACATTAGAATTAATTGCTAAAGGACTATAAACAAATATAACAGAATTATATAAAGTTATTGAAGATGAAGATTAAAATCTTAAAAAAAGCACTCATAAATCATATTGTAGGAGGATGGTAATATGCCAAGAGTAAATGAAGAAAAAATAATATTGATTACATTAGGATGGACAGGTCAAGCAGAATTATTTAATAAAATTGTAGATGAATATAATGAAAAATATTTAAATAAGTTTAGTGGTGATTTAGATAATATAGAAATATTTGCTAATGCTTATTATAGAACTATAATCAATATTGCAATTTATGGAATTGATGCACAAAAATATAAAGTAAAAATGCACAAAAATAAAATACTAGAAATAGATATAACAAAAGTTTATGAAGATTATAAAGAATATATAGAAGAAATAAAAGAACATATAAATGAATTTAATAATTTTCAAGAGAGATTATTAAGAGAGTTTAAGAATAATTCTAATAAATAAAATATTATAAAGCTATATAAAAGATAAAATTGCACATTTTATCATTTCTACATATAGCTTTATTTTTTTGTATATTTGTGATAGAATATATAAAGAAAAGAGGTTGATTGTATGACAATGCAAGAAATAACAGAATACTTGGATGATAAAATTGCAAAAAATCAAAATGAAATAATTTTTACTTTTTATGAAATTAGAGTAAAAATGAATTTATCGGAGGAAGATACAGATTATTTACTAAAAATTTATACAGCAAGACTACAAAATTTAGGATATAAGGTATATCGTACAGGAGAAAGATTTGTTTATGCTGAAGTAAACAGAACTGTACAATCAAATCAACTAATGATAGCAATAAAAGAATTATAGAAATTAGGAGCAATAAAATGATAAAAATAGATGAAAAGTTATTAAATCAAAGTATTAATAGAATAGAGATTAGCGATAATGCTACAGAAATATTAAATAGAAATAAAATTACTACACTTGAAGATTTATGTAATAAAACAAAAACAGATTTAAAGAAACTTGAAATTAATCAAGGTGAGATAAACAAAATGGATATAGAATTACAATTATTAGGTTTAAAATTAAAAAATAGTTTATAGAATAACAGATTAAATTCTGTTATTTTTTTATTTACTATTGACATTTTATATACCTAGATATACAATGTATAAAAATACATAGATAATCTATGTATAAAGGAGGGATAAAAGTGAAAGTAAATAAGGAGTTATTAAAGGGAAGTACAACAATGTTAATACTTGAAATGTTAAAAAACGAAAACATGTATGGCTATCAAATGATTAAAAAATTAAGCGAAAAATCAGAAGATGTATTTGAATTAAAGGAAGGTACATTATATCCAATATTACATACATTAGAAGAAGATTGTCTAATTACTTCATATTGGGATGAAACTACAGCTAAAAAAAGAAAATATTATGCTATTACAGAAAAAGGCAAAAAACAATTAAAAGAAAAGAAAGAAGAATGGAAAATATTTAGTAATGGTATTAATAAAGTAATAGGAGGTGTTTCATTTGCAAATTAAAGAATTTTTAAATAATGTATGTGAGCAAATAAAATACAAACCTATTAGAAGTGAAATAGCAGAAGAATTAGAAAATCATATAAAAGAATCAAAAGAAAATTATATAATAGAAGGGCTAGATGAAAAAGTAGCTGAAGAAAAAGCAATAAAACAAATGGGTGATGCAGAAAAAATTGGAAAGAAATTAAACAAAATACATAAACCAAAAATAAACGTGCAATTACTTATTTTAGCTATTATATTGTTGGAATTTAGTTTTTTAGTAAGTTATATTGAACCAACTGATAAATGGAAACTAAATTTAATAACTATTATATTAAGTATGATACTATGTGTGATAATTTATTTTTTCGATTATAGGAAAATAAAAAAATATTCTAATTTACTTTATGGAATTGCAACAATTATACTATTATATTCGATGAGTGATGCCGTACGGAACAATTCATCTTCGTGTAAAGCCAAGTATTATTGTATTAACATTATACATTATATCTTTTATAGGTTTTTTAGAAAATATAAATAGTGAAAGTAAAATAAAAGTTGAATATTTTGAAAAGCATAATATAAATATAAATGTTGTAAAAATAATAATATTAAGTATTTTATCTTTAATATTATTGTTAGCAGTTCCTTCAATAGCTTCAGCATTTGTTTTAGGATTAACTTATCTTATTATTTCAACAATTAAATTAATACAACTTAATAAAAAGAATAAAATAGCAATATTGTGGGGAATTCCAATTATTATAAGTGTTTTATTAATTATTACATATATAGGTTATAAGCAAAATAATATAAGAAATTTTAGAATAGTTAGAATAGAAAATAGGATAGTTTCTTCTTTTAACCCAGAAGTAGATCCTTTAGGAGAAGGTTGGGAAGGAATGAATCAAAAGTATATTATAAATTCTGCTAATTTATTTGGAAAAGCAGATAATATGAGTGAAGCTATACAAATATTTAATGAAGGAACAAATTATCCTTTAATTGCATTATTAGCTAATTATGGATGGATAATTAGTATTATGATGGTTTTAATAGTTGTTGCATTTAATATAAAACTAATTTTAGATGCAATGAAAATAAAAGATACATATGGAAAATTATTAATACTAGGAATAGCTTGTTTATTTATATTAAGAAGTATGTTTTGTATATTAATGAATTTGAATTTGGGTATAAAAGCAGATTTTGATATTCCTTTTATATCTTATGGAAAGATGAATTTAGTAATAGATGTTATGAGTTTATCTATTATATTTTCAATATATAGAAGAAAGGATATTATGCTAGTAAGTAATAGTAAACCAATAGCATAGTATAGTATAAATAAAATGCCACTTCAATAAAAGTGGTATTTTTTCTTTGACTATATTATAATTTTATATAAAAGGTAACCTTTTATTAAAATTTGGTAACATATAAATAGAGATATCTTAAAAAGGAGTTCTAGAACTAGAAATGAGTAATGATAAAAAAATAAAAGAGTATATGTATAATCAAGAACTAAATATTGAAATTATTATGAAAGAATTTGCAAGTTATATCATTAAAATTATAAGAAATAGTAATTATAACTTTAATGATGAAGATATTGAGGAAATTGCTTCAGATGTATTTTTGGCGATTTGGAAAAATCAAAATAAGCTAGATATTAATAAAAATATATCTCCATATATAGTAGGTGTTACTAAAAATATTATGCTAAAAAGACAACGTAATAATAAGAAAAATATTGTAAATATAGAAGATTTTGAAAAATCTTTGTACAATGAAAATGATTTATATGTATATATTGAAAATAGTGAACAAAACGATGTGATAATGGAAGAATTAATGAAAATGAAACTAGAAGATAGAGATATTTTTACATGCTATTATTACAATGCAAAACAAATGAAAGAAATTGCAATGAAATTAAATATAACAGAAAGAAAAGTTAAATCAAGATTATTTAGAATTAGGAGAAAACTAAAAAGAAAATTAGAAGAAAGAGGGTACAGCAATGAATGATAACAATGAATTAGTTGAAAAAATAATATTAAAATCAAAAAATAAGATAGCTGTATCTGAATTCTTAGAGGAGGATACAACTATGAAAAAAGTAAATAAGATACCAAAAATGGTTGCAACAATTATAGTGACTATTGGAATAATGTCAGGACTTGTGTATGCAACAGCAAATATTTACGATAAGATATGGAAAGAACCACAAAAATATAATTGGAAACAAGGAGTAACTGAAGAAGAAAAGAAAAAATGTATTTCAGAAGAAGATGCAGAAAAAATAGGAAATGAATATTTAAAGAAAATAGGTTTTGATGACCAATATATAACAAAATTAAATTTACAAAAACAATTTAGAGAAGAAAACTCAAATGATAATATATGGTGTCTAGATTCAGAAAAAGTATCAATGGAGATTGATGCAATAACAGGAAAAATAAAATTTGTATATATTTCAAGTACAGAATATGAAAAACCTCATAATTACGGAATTACAAGGCAAGAAGCTAGAATTACAGCAAGAGAATTGCTAGAAAAATATAGACCAGAAGATATGGAAGGTGAATATGAGTTAGTATCATTAAAAAGAAATTCGGAAAACGATAAGAGTGCATATATTTGGTATGCAGATTTTTACAGAAAATATGGTGATTTATTAAATGAAAATGAACATATTAATATAGGATGGGTTCCTACAGTTAATGGATTGTATTCTTTAGATATTAAAAACGATAAATATGAAGGAAATGAAGAAAAAATAACAAAAGAAAAAGCAATACAAATAGCAACTCAAAAAGATTTATTAATTGAAAAAGATAGAAAAATTGTAAATACAAAGGCTGAAATAAAAATTAAACAAATGAATGAAGAAGTATTTTTAAGAGAAAATTTTACAGAAGAATATGAGAATGGAATTCTAAATTATGAAAAAGTAAGTGATTATGAATATAAAATTAAAGAAGATGCTGTATTTTATGAAACAGAAGGAAGAGTAAGAAAAGTATGGGTAGTAGTTGTTGAATATGAAAAAGAAAGCAAAAGAATTCCATCGTATTCATATTATATCGATAGTACAACAGGTGAAATTATAGGAGGAAATATAGGCGACCAAATATTAAGAGATTATAGTATAAAAAATGATCCTTATAATTTAATAGAAAAATAAATAAGTATTAAACAGATGTTATCTTATAATTTGTAACATCTGTTTTTATAGACAATAAAATAAAAATAATATATAATTAGTAAAAAATAAACTATTAAAAAAGAGGAAAATTATGAGAGAAGAGTTTAAAGAATTTATGAAAGATTGTACAAAAAGTATATTATTTTATACATTTGTATACTCAATATTATTTTTTGTATCTAAATTAATATTAAATATTTTAGGTTTAGAATTTATGCAATATGTATATAAATTCTCGATTTTTATAATATTATTTGGAATAGTATTAGGTGTAATACAAAATTTTATAAGAAGTAAATCAAAGAATACAAGAATATGTATTATTGTATGTAGTATAAGTATAATATCGATATGTGCTTTATTTTGGCAATTTTTTGCATTGTTATATATTGGTTTCTTTCCACCAGAGCATATTATAGAAAAAAGTGATAAGAAAATGGTAGGATATGTACATGCCTTTTTAGAAACAAGAGTAGAATATTTCGAATATATAAATGTATTAGTTAGAAAAGCTAATAAAAGTTATGTTGAGGATTATGGAGAAGGTGGATTTGATCCTTTTGATAAAAAAATAGGATACAAACATGAAGTACAAGAAATTACATATTATGATGAAAATGGAAAAGTAATCTCTACAAATAATATAAACAATCCAATTATATTAGATTCTAATAAACAAGAGATAAATAGAGAAGAATTTAAAGAGGAAATTAAAGAAGAAAATAGCGAGACAAGATACATATCAGAAGAGGATATACTATATGAGAAAGTTATAGACGAAAATACAAGAATAAGAGTTGTTAATTTAGGTGCAATATTAGCTCAAAGGTCAGTAATAGATATTGAAAAGTCGACAGATAATGGTAAAACTTATGTAGGTCAAACAGAAGAAGGAATTACAATTCATAATGGAGCAGAATTTGTATTTTTAGATGAAAATATAGGTTTTATTAATGATTCTGGTCTTGCAGGAACAGGTGGAGAAAATAGAGGATTTCTAGCTACAACAGATGGAGGAAAAACTTTTAGCGAAGCAAATATAATACATCCACTTAGTATTGAAGAAAAAAATCTTTTAGTAAAAGGTGTTCCATATATTAAAGATGGAAAGTTAAATGTTCAAATTTATACACTTAATCATAGTAAATATCCAGAAAGAACATATTACGAATTTACAAGTAATAATGGTCTTACATGGAAATATAATTATGAAACAGTTTATACATCTGAACAATTAAAAAAATATGAAAAAGATTTTAATACATTTGGAATAAATGGATTTATAGTATCAACTAATACATATAATAAACCAAGTGAAATTGATTTAGAAGAAGTATTTTATAGTGGTGCAGGATTCAACAATGAAATATCTAAAGAGGAATTAGAAGAATATAAAAAAGTAACAAAATATCATGAAACAGATATGGTAAAAATAACAACAAAACAAGCAGAAGAACTATATTATAATAATACAGGTGAAAAATTATGGAATTTGAAAGAAAGACTTAAAAATTGGACATATATAGAAAAATATGATGCATACTATAATGAAGTTTCTGATACTAACTTTGAATCTGTTTCTTGTATAGAAGGTATAATGAATGAAGAACATAAAATAATGAAAATACAATTAAGTAATAATAGAACAATTTCTGTAAAAATAGATTACGATAAAGGTACACATTATATTATTTCAAATAAAAGTACAAATTAATAATAAAAACTTGATATAATAGTGGTAAAAATCAAAAAAATATGGTAAAATAAATAAAAAAACAGAGGTGATTATATATGAGTGATAAACAATTAATTTTAAATACAGTTCAAAGTATAGATGAAACAAAAAGTTATGAAGAAATCCTATATGCTCTTTATATGCAATTGGAAATAAAAAAGGGTATAAAAGATATGGAAGAAGGAAATACAAAAACATCAGCTGAAGTAAAGGAGATTATAAATAAATGGTAATTTGGACTGATACAGCAATATCACATATTACAGAATTTATAGATGAGGTAAGAGAAGATACAGAGAATACTGCAAAATCATATATGTCAAAATTAATAGATTATACTGATATATTAGAAACTATGCCAGAAATAGGTAAAAAAATAGAATTTGTTATATCAAGTTATGAAATAAGACAAATGATATATAAAAAGCATAGAATTATATATCATATAAAAGAAAACGATGTTGTGATTTTAGCAGTTTTACATACTAGATTAGATATAAATAAAGCATTAAATAGATTAAAAAGAGATATTAACTAAAATAACATAAAAAACTAATAAAAGAGTAGTTTTCTAAAAAAAGACTATTCTTTTATTTTATGTATACAAAAAATAATTAAATTTTATTAAAAGTATATGTATGCATAAAAACATATGATATAATCTAAGAAAAAGGTGATAAATATGAAAAAGAAAACAAAGATTTTAATAGCAATAATTGGAGTATTAATAGTTATTGCTTTGATTATATTTGGCATTAACGAATTAAGTAAATACAAAACATATAGTGCTAAAATTACACAGATAGAAGGTAAAAGAATAATTATAAGAGATAGTGATAATATAGAATACCAATTATATACAAATGATATAAAAATAAATGATGATGGAAAGAATATTGATATTTCAAATTTAAATATAGGAGACAATATAAAAATTATTATTAAAGATGAGATTAAAAGAGATATTGCCATGACTCCTAAATTATTACAAAATGTTAAATTAATAAAAGTGTTAGAAAAAAATCTTAATAATGTTAAACAAGATACTACTAAAAATGAAAATAATAAAGCTAGTACTACAATCAAGGCAGTAGTAGTAAATGCAGAAAAAGGATTACTTGTAATGGAAATAGAAAATACAGGTGATTTATATGATGTGAACTATGAAAATAAAGATAATATTAAGTTTAAACAAGGGCAAGAAATACTAATTTATTTTAATGGAGGAATGTTAGAAACTTATCCTGCTCAAATTATTAATGTAGAAAAAATAGAAATATTAAAAGAAAAAAGTGATATAAAGATACCAGATGATATATTAAGGTTTTGTTATAATTCTCGTAATAAGGTTACCGTTTCTGTATCCGAATTAACAAGAACAGGAATAGAAATTATTATAAAAGATATAAATGAATTACAATATGAGTATTCTAATTCTTATAAAATAAATAAAAAAGTTAAAAATAAAGATTATACAGGTGTAGGATATCAAATAGGAGAAAATACAGGAAATAGTACAGCAGGATTTACTCGGTACAGGACTTGAATATATATGGGAAGAAACACCAAAACTTGCAAATATACTAAGTGAAGATACTGGTTTATTTACAATAGATAATAAAGAAAATATTATTAAAAAGAAATATGATTGGACAAAGTTATATGGAAAATTAGAAGAACGGAGAATATGAATTTGTATTATCAGCTTCTGAATTTGCAATAAGAATAAAATTTAATATAAACGCAAATGGAGAAATATCATATAACAATCCTGAACTTTCATAATAGTAATAGAAAAAATAAAAGAATAGTTCATAAAGCTATTCTTTATTTTATGCATATAAGATTTAACTAAATATTAAAGATTTTACAAAAATAATTGTAACGAAAATGAAAAAAATAAACACATAATAGTTAGAAAGGGGGAAAAATGGAGAATATAGAAGAAATATATAATCAATATGCAAAATTAGTATATAATTACATATTTGCTCTAACACGAAATAAAGAATTAACAGAAGAAATAACTCAAGAAACATTTATAGTAGCAATAAATCAAATTAACAGGTTTCGAGGAGATTGTAAAATTTCTGTCTGGTTATGCCAAATAGCAAAGAAGATTCTATACAAAGAAACTAATAAGAACAAATCAAAGATAATGGTACCAATCGATGATGTAGAATTATTAGAACAAAGCAATTTAGAAGAAAAGGTAATAAACAAAGACAATAAAATGAAGCTATATGAAGCAATACAAAAATTAGATATAAAAACAAGAGAAGTAATGTATTTAAGATTAACAGGTGAACTATCCTTTAAAGAAATAGGGAAAATTTTAAATAAAACAGAGAGTTGGGCAAGAGTTACTTTTTTTCGTGGAAAGCAAAAAATAGATGAGGAGGAATATTATGATAAATAAAAAAGAGTGTAAAATTATTGAAGATATACTACCAAATTATGCAGATAAAATAACAAGTGAAGAAACAAATAAATTTGTTGAAGAACATATAGAAAGATGTGTAGAATGTAATGAAAAGTTTAAAAGCATGAATAAAGAAATGGACAAAGTAGAACTAATAGAACAAAAAGAAGAAATTAAATATTTAAAAGGATTTAAAAAAAGAAAAAGATTAATAGTTATAATCAGTATTTTGATAACTTTAGGAATATGCATTAGTTCAATGTTTATAAAACTTCCTGTTAATATAGATAAATTTAATATAGAGTGGGTATATGTGAAAGACAATGTAGGAGTAAATACAGATACAGGAGAAAGCTTTAAATACAAAACTATTGAATTTAATGTGAGTACAGAATATGATAATATTGTAATATCAGGAGAATCCACACATTATATTGGAGATAAAGAAATAATAATAAAATTAAGAGGAGGACTACCAAACGCAATAGATGGTGGATATTATGGAATAGGAGGTTCACCTACAGTTGATGGAAATGGTGAAAATATAGAAAAAATATATATAGAAGGAGCTTTTGGAAAAAGAAAGCTAATTTGGAGTAAAGAAATGGATGTAATGACAGAAGAAGAATGGAAAAAATGGTATATTGAAGATTATATACCATCTAAACTAGAAAATACTCAAGGAATATATTATAAGGATAAAAATAATAGTATGCAATGGATTGCAACAAGAGAATGGAAGATATTATATGATGCATATATTAATAAACATTAAAAGAAAATTTTATGAAAAGAATAGTTTAAAAAACTATTCTTTTTCTCTAATATATGTTATAGTATACCTAGAAGTAAAAAAGAAAAGAGGGATTGTTATGAAAAAAGTAGCAAAAATAGTAGGAATTATATTTATTGTATTAATAATATTAGGAATAATTTTTTATATGGTGGATAAAAATAGAGCAAGAGAAGGTCAAAAACCAATATTTTGTATACCAATAGGAGCATATTCAGATGGTGGAACAGTAGAATATATAGGATTAGGATATAAAGTAATAGATTTTAATAAAATGGAAGAAATCGTAGATAATACTATGAATTATTATACTAAAGTACATATAGGTAGTTGGTTCATGACATATGATTCTGCTTATAAAGAAAGAAACAAAGGAATTGTAACGATGCAAATAACAGATGTAGAATTTGTAAGAACATATCGTGTTGTTTATGATTTACAAAAAACAGATCAAACAGGAAATTATAATTACTATGTAATTGAAAAATTTCAATATGATAATCCGATTGTAATAAGAGTGGAAAATAAATATAAATTAGAAGAAAATACAAATTATGAATTCACTTTTAAAGGAGGAATCGATTCTCAAAAAACAGATTATTCTATGGAAGAAATATTTAAGCAATTTAGAATTATCGATATACAAAAAACAAACAAAGAAGGTTTAGAACAAAGACAAGATAAAATATATGATATAGAATCAAATATAGAAAATAAACTTGAAATAGATAATGCATCTAAAGAGGAATATGAAATAATGGCTCAAGAAATTGATAATATGATACAAAAAGAATTTAATGCAGTAGTTGTAAATGAACAGAAAAGTAATTAATATATATAATTGAAAAAATAATCATCAGTATATAGTGCACTGATGGTTATTATTTTATATATAGAATATATAAAATAATTGTAACTTTTTTTAAAATAATGTTACTATATATATGAAAGATATCTTAAAATAAATAAGGAGATTTAGATCTAAATTGGAAAATAATAAAGAATTAAAAGATTTTATAAGAAAAAATAAACTAAATATAGAGAGTTTAATAAATGAATATTACAGCTATATTTATATTATAGTTAAAAATTCAGTAAGTGTTGTAATAACAGATGAAGATATTGAAGAAATTATTTCTGATGTATTTTTAGCATTATGGAAAAATCATAAGAAGTTAAGAAAAAATACTGATATTAAACCATATCTGACAGGTATTGCAAAGAATATTATAAAGAATAAATATAGAAGTACTAAATTAAATTATTCTATATCTGATTACGAAGAACAACTAATTTCAAACGATGATTTGGAAATACTTGCTGAAGAAAAAGAACAGAATAAAATAATAATAGATACATTAAAAAGTATGAAAGAAGATGAGTATAAAATATTTATGATGTTTTATTATAAATCTAAAAAAATAAAAGAGATAGCTACTGAATTAAATATTTCAGAAAGTAATGTAAAAGTGAAACTTCATAGGATAAGAAAAATAGTAAAAGAAAATTTAAAGAATGGAGGGTACAGTTATGGAAAATAACGAGTTAAAAACAAAAATAATAGAAAACGTAAAAGAAAATATAGCTGTATCAAACATTAGAAAGGAGCTTGATATGGACAAAGTAAAAGATAAAAAAGTATTTTATAAAGTAGTGTTAGTTGCTTGTGCTATGTTTGTTATATCAGCAGTAATCATAACAAATAATATTTCTTTAGATAATAATAACGATAATATAAAAATTGATACAAATGATAAAGTTATAATATCAAGTACAGATGGAATAAAAATTCCTAAATTAGAAATTACAGAACCATCAGCAACAGAGCAAATGTGTATAGCATATGCTTATATAGCATATAATGGAAAATTCTATACATCAGCAGAAAGTGTATCTATAGATAATAAAGATAACTTGATAGGCGAATATTTAGGTGAAATGAAAAATGTATTAAATGAATACTTTGAATCAGATTATTATAAAAATGCAACATCAACAGGCTTACCACACTTGAAAGAATTTATGGAAGAAGAGATGATTAAAAATTCAAATATTATTTTAGGAGAACGTTCAGGAAAAGTATATAAAGTAAAAGGATATAATACAGATTTTAGAATATGTTATTTAGATGAGCTTAATAATCAAATAACAATATATGAAAGATTAAATGATATAACATTAAAATATGGAAAAGATTTATTTAAAGAGAGATTAAAACTAAAAGAAAATTATGATTTTGTAGAATATCAATATCATCAAGATTGGAATTATGGAAAAAATAATTTTAGAAAATTTAGTAAAGTAACAACAGAAGATATAGAACAATTTATAGATGAAATAAATAATGCAGAATTCATAGAAGGAACAAATTTAGATTTTTATTCTATAAATAAAAAACAAGCACATCTATATTTTAGAATGAAAGATGGAACTACCGTAAATATAAGATTAAATGAAGATGGATATGTAAATTATAGTGGTTGGAGTGCAAGACTATTTTTAAAAATTGATACAGATACATTTAGAAAAATATTTAATGAAGCAACACTAGAAATTTATACTTATTCCGAGGGTAAATAAGATTTTATAGCTAATATATATGTAAAACAGGATAGTAAATTTGAATACTATCCTGTTTCTTTTAGAAATTAGTTATAACTTTCTATAAATATTGCTTTTGCTATATAAGGTACTATTTCATCAAAATTGTACCAACCTGAACTTTTACTATCGTTTATTCCACCATTAGGATTAGAAATATA
>OLNW01000498.1_pt1 | contig 46432 bp, 49 predicted proteins | sample 1672121 | NCBI WGS metagenome assembly OLNW01 (sample SAMEA3136648, study PRJEB25190) | human gut metagenome
TAAAAATGAAAAAATTAGTATAAATTCGAATAAAATCGAATAAATTAGAAAACGGGAGAAAACAGAAGAATTTAAATTTACCGATAAATTAAATAAATAGAAAAATTAGAATAAATTCGAATAAAATCAAATAAATTAGAAAAAAAGAGAAAATGGGAGATTTTAGAATGGAAATAAAATTAGAAAAAAATGAAAGAATTGATGACCTAGAATTTAAAAATTTAAAAGTAATCCAAAATAAAAATGGATTTTGTTTTGGAATGGATGCAGTACTATTATCAGATTTTGCAAAAAACATAAAAAGAAATGCAACAGTCTTAGATTTAGGAACAGGAACAGGAATAATTCCAATTTTATTATGTGGAAAAACAGAACTAAAAAAAGTAGTTGGAGTAGAAATACAAGAAGAAGTAGCTAAGATGGCTAAAAAAAGTATTTTACTAAATAATTTAGAAAATAGATTTGAAATACTAAATTGCAATATAAAAGAATTAAATAAGATATATGAAAACCAGACATTTGATGTAATAGTAACAAATCCTCCATATAAAAAACAAGATTCGGGAATAATAAATGAAAATGAAAAAAAGTTAATTTCAAGACATGAAATAACTGCAAACTTAGAAGATTTTATAAAAATATCTAAAGATCTCTTAAAAGATAAAGGAGAACTTTATATGGTTCATAGGCCAGAAAGATTAGTAGATATTTTTGAATTAATGAGAAAATATAAAATAGAACCTAAAGAATTAAAAATGGTTTGTCCAAATAAAAATAAAGAACCAAATTTAGTTTTAATAAAAGGTGTAAAAAATGCAAAACCATTTTTGAAAGTAGAAAAAAATTTATATGTTTATGATACAGAAAACAATTATACTAAAGAAATATTAGAAATTTATAATAAATTATAATATGAAAAAAATAGCATAAATTCGAAAAAAATCGAATAAATTAGAAAACAGGAGAAAAAAGGAGTTTTTGAAATGAATGAAAAAAATAACGGAATTTTATATATAATAGCAACACCAATTGGAAATTTGGAAGATATAACATTAAGAGCAATTAGAATCTTGAATGAAGTTGATTTAATAGCAGCAGAAGATACAAGACATACTTTAAAATTATTAAATCATTTAGAAATATCAAAACCAATGGTAAGCTATCATAGACACAACGAAGAACTAAGAGTAGATGGGTTAGTAGAAAAATTAAAAGAAGGAAAAAATATTGGTTTAGTATCTGATGCTGGAACACCAGGAATATGTGATCCAGGAGAAGAGATAATAAAAAAATGTATAGAAGAAAATATAAAAATAATACCAATTCCTGGAGCATGTGCAATGATAAATGCATTAATTTGTTCAGGAATAAGTACAAAAGAATTTTCATTTTTTGGTTTTTTACCATTAAATAAAAAAACAAGAAAAATAAAATTAGAAGAAATACAAAAATCAAAAAGAACAATAATATTATATGAAGCACCACATAAATTAAAAACAACGTTAAATGATTTAAAAGATATTTTAGGAAATAGAAAAATAGTTTTAGCAAGAGAGTTAACAAAAATACATGAAGAATACATAAGAGGGACAGCAGAAGAATTAATACAAAAAACAGAACAGATAAAAGGTGAGTTTGTATTAATTATAGAAGAAAATAATATTGAAGAGGAAAATGAATTGAATAATTTAAGTATAGAAGAGCATTATAAATATTATGAAAATAAAGGACTAGATAAAAAAGAAATAATTAAAAAAATAGCTAAAGATAGAAACGTGAATAAAAATGAAATATATAAATATTTTATATAAAAATAAACCCTACATTAAATATGGGGGTTATTTTTATAAATAATTTATTTTATTCTTCATCTTTTAATTTTCCAATTTTTGTAGAACAATTTTTACAAATTAATTTATCATTATATGTTAATAAATTTTTTGTACTTCCACAAAAAATACAGTTTGGTTCAAATTTTTTAAGTACGATTGAAGAACCATCTACATAAATTTCTATTGGATCTTTTTCAACTATATCAAATTGATTTCGTATTTCAATCGGAATAACAACTCTACCTAGCTCGTCCATTTTTCTAATGATTCCTGTTGATTTCATAAACTACTCCTCCTTAAAAGTTATATTTTTACAATCCGTGTATCCATAATATATCACAAATGAAACGCAAGGTCAATTATATTGTAATAAAAAAGTAATATTTGAATAAAATTGTTTAGGTGATAAGTATGCTAAATATAGTTTGGCCAATTTTTATAATAATATCATTTTTATATGCAATTTTTTCAGGAAATTTAGAAAATTTAAATACATCAATTTTTAATAGCACAGATGATGCTGTAAAATTAACAATAAATTTATTAGGAACAATGTGTTTCTGGAATGGAGTAATGCAAATAGCAAGTAAAACTAATTTAATAGAAAAGTTAACTAAGTTTCTAGATCCAGTTATAAAATTTTTATTTCCTGAACAAAAAAATAATAAAAAAATAAAAAAAGAAATATCAATGAATATGATTGCAAATATTTTAGGACTAGGAAATGCAGCAACTCCATTAGGTCTTAAAGCAATGCAGTCAATGCAAGAGGAAAATAAAGAGAAAGAAACTTTAACTGATTCAATGCTTATGTTTATTGTTATAAATACAGCGTCGATTCAAATTATTCCTACAACAGTAATAGCAATTAGAAATTCTTTAGGCTCTAAAAATCCTACAGCTATAGTATTCCCAGTATGGATAGCGACAATATGTGCTGCTATTGCACGGAGTTACAGTTGTAAAAATAATAATAAAAAAGAAAAAATAAAGGTTTATAGATACCTTACTAAAAATCTAAATATAATATATAGGTATAATAAATGAAACTAATAAATTTTATTTCAAATTTGGCGATGCCTGCAATTATTTTACTAATTGTAATGTATGGGATAAAGGAAAAAAATAAAGTTTTTGATACATTTTTGGAAGGTGCAAAAGATGGAATAGAGACAACTGTTAGTATATTTCCAACTTTAGTTGGACTATTTGTAGCGATTGGAGCCCTGAGAAGTTCGGGGATTTTGGACATGATAATAAATATTATAAATCCAATTTTAACAATAATAAATTTTCCAAGTGAATTAATGCCTTTGACGTTGTTACGACCTATTTCTGGAAGTAGTTCAATAGCAGTAGCAACAGATATTATGAAAAATTGTGGAGTTGATAGTTTGTTAGGAACTATGGCATCAACAATTATGGGGTCAACAGAAACTACATTATATACAATTGCAATTTATACTAGTTGTATAAAAGTAAAAAATACCAGATTTGTTTTGATTGCAGCTCTAACAGCAGATATAGTTGGGATGTTAACTAGTGTTGCAGTTTGTCGATTTTTGTCGTAAACTTTTTGTTGACAAGATTACATAAATTGTGTTAATATGAATATACTAATTAGGAAGACTTTGTTTTTACAAATGTATTTATCGCCACCTCTTTGGCGAGATATAAGTGATAGAGTGGATAAATGTATTTGTCGCCGCCTCTTTGGCGAGATATAAATGAGAGAGTGAATAAATTAATAGGGGCTTACCACATAAATATGGTGAGTCTCTTTTTAGTTAGGAGGGATAAATTGAATATTGAAGAAGGATATTTTTACTTTATAAAAAATGAATTTTTTGAAAAAGTAAAAGATTCAGAATTAATGAAAAATAAGAAAAATGGGATAAAAAGACCTTGCTATTATTGTTTTAAAAATAGGCTTGATGATAAAACAATATGGTTTATTCCATTAAGTTCAAAGGTCGAAAAATATAAAAAAATTTATAATCATAAAATTGAAAAACAAAAAAGACAAGGAAAAAAGGTATCAATAGATACAATTGTTTTTGGGAATGTTGCTAATATTTATAGTACATTTTTAATACAAAACATGTTTCCAGTAACTGAAGAATATATAGAAAATCAATATATAAAAAATAATGTAAAAATAAAATTATCAAATAAGTTGAAAAATGAAATAATATTTAAAGCAATGAAAGTACTTAACCTATATGACCACGGAATGAAAAATATTATTTTTCCGGATATAGATAATATATTAAGGCAGCTAAAATGCGGGGAACAAGCTTAATTTGTCGGAATTTGTCGAAAACTTTTTGTTGACAAGATAAAAAAACGAGAGTATAATAAAACAAATTTATTCAAAAGGAAAATTCAAAAAATGATAAAAATCATAATGTTTATTTCAATATTTTTATTCGTAAAAAAATGGACAATCAAAAGATTATCCAAAAAAATCAAAACAAATAAAATTAAATAAGTTTTTAAATTTGTAGAGACATCTAAAAAATAATAGATAGCCCCTATTATAAAAAAGAGCTCTACAAAACCAATATAAATTATCTATGATAAGTTTCTCCATGAGAAATTTTAAAAGCTCTAAAAATTTGTTCTAACAAAAATACCCTAATTAGTTGATGAGGAAAAGTCATTTTTGAAAAACAAATTTTAAAATTACATTTAGAAAGAAGTTCTTGAGTTAGCCCTAAAGAACCACCAATAATAAATGTTAAATGGCTATTAGACATAGAAAGTTCTTCAATTTTACTAGAAAATTGTTCAGAAGAAAGTTCCTTTCCATTTAAATCTAATGCAATTACAAAAGAATCTTTTTTTACATGATTTAGAATATTTGAACATTCTTTATTTTTAATATCTATTTCTAAACTAGGATTTAATTTATCTGGTATTTTCTCATCAGGCAATTCTGTAATTGTTAACTTACAATATCTAGATAAGCGCTTTTTATACTCATCTAAAGCATCTCTTAAATATTTTTCTTTGATTTTTCCAACACAAATTATTTGTATATTTAGCATAATAACTCCTTTATAAAAAATAGGCATTAAATAAATTTAATACCTAAATTTAAAATTATAATTCAATAAGTTTGCTATTTGAATCTCTTTTAGCAACAGCTAAATTTAGAGAATTTTCATCATAATTATTAAAAATTAATTCATCTAGTACTGTTTGATATGCAAGCTCTGGAAAGTTACTTTGTTTACTCAAATGTCCTAGCATGGCACTTTTTAATCCAGATTGTAAAAGATAAGAAATTGTTTTTCCTGCCATTTCATTTGGTAAGTGACCTGTTGGGCCTGCAATACGAGATTTTAATGAAAATGGATAAGGAGAGCACCTTAATACTTCTGGATCATAGTTTGCTTCTAATAAAACAAATAGACTTTCTTCTAAATTTTTTAGAATAGAATTGGTCATATGACCAATATCTGTTGCAATACTTATTTTTTTAGCATCTTTGTAAATGTTGAATCCGCAAGGGTTTGCAGCATCATGTGGAATAGAAAATGGATTTATTGTTAAATCGCCAATTTCAAATTTTTCACTTACTTTAAATGTTTTTATATTATTAGATGATATTTTGTCTCTTTGTTTTGGCATAGCATCTAAAGTTTGTTGATTCACAAACACAGGTAAATCAAATTTTTTAGATAGTGTTCCGAAGACCTTGAACATGGTCTGTATGTTCGTGAGTTACTAAAATACCATCTATAGAATTTGGGTTTACATCTATATTAGATAAAGCAGTTTCAATTTTCTTACAACTTACACCAGCATCTATTAGTAATTTGGTATTTTGTGTTTCAACAAAAAGACTATTTCCACTACTTCCACTGTATAAACTACAAAAATTTAGCATATTATTTCTTCTTTCTTTGGTTTTATTCTTTTACTCTTTCAATTTTTGCACCGATTTTTCTAAATTTTTCTTCTATGTTTTCATAACCTCTATCAATGTGTTGAAGATTATAGATTTCTGTAACTCCTTCAGCTGCAGTACCAGCAACTACTAATGCGGCTCCAGCCCTTAAGTCTGTTGAGTAAACAGGTGCACCATGTAATTTTTTTACACCTTCAAAAAAGGCATTTTTACCTTGGGCTGTTATTTTAGCTCCCATTTTGTTTAATTCATCAGTATATTGGAATCTTGAATCCCAAATACTTTCGTTTATTGTGCTTGTCCCATTAGCTAAAGATAAAACAACACCCATTTGTGGTTGTAAATCTGTAGGAAATCCTGGATATGGTAATGTTTTAATATTAGCTTTGCTTGGTCTTTTATTACACCAAACTCTAATACTATCTCCATTATCTTCAACATTTCCACCTACTTCTATAATTTTAGCTGTAATAGATTCTAAGTGTTTTGTTATACAATTTTTTAATAATAAATCTCCTCTTGTTGCAACAGCTGCAAGCATGAAAGTTCCGGCTTCTATTTGGTCTGGAACTACTGAATAAGTAGCACCACCATGTAATTTTTCTACACCATTTATTTTAATTACATCTGTTCCTGCACCTCTTATGTCTGCACCCATTGTGTTTAAAAAGTTAGCAACATCAACAATATGTGGTTCTTTTGCAGCATTATCTATTATAGTTGTACCTTTTGCTAAAACAGCAGCAAGCATAACATTTATAGTAGCACCAACAGAAACGATATCCATGTATATTGATGTACCTTTTAATTTTTTAGCTTTAGCATAAATTGTACCTTTTTCTAAGGAAACAGTTGCACCTAAACGTTCGAAACCTTTTATATGTTGGTCAATTGGTCTTGCACCTAATTTACAACCACCAGGCATTCCAACTTCAATTTCGCCCATTCTTCCAAGCATTGCACCAATTACATAATAAGATGCTCTAAATTTGCTTGTTAAATCTAGTGGAGCTTTTGTTGTTACTATATTTGTTGTATCAATTGTAATGCTGTGTTGTGAGTTCCAAGTTATTTTTGCTCCTAGTTCTTCTAATATTTTACAAGATATTTGTATATCACTTATATTTGGTAAATTTTCAATTGTGCAAACTCCATCAATTAAAAGTGTTGCTGGTAAAAGGGCAACAGCTGCATTTTTTGCACCACTTATTACTACTTCTCCTTTTAATTGTGTAGGTCCAGTTACTACTAATTTTTCCAATTATATTACCCCCAAAATTAATGTTTTATTTCAAATAAAAATAGAGCGTATATTAAATAACACTCTACTAGTTTATAAATATAACACAAACATACAATAATTGCAAGCTATTTTTTGGCGGTAATTAAACCATTATTACCCAAAAATTCTAGTAACTTAAATTTGAATTGTATTTGTGAATCAGATTGATTTGAAATTAGAGCAAATTCCTCTTCAGATAAGCTGTTTTCAAGACTTTCTTTTGAATCCTCTGGAACTACACCAGATGTTATATCTACAAAACATAATGGCGGAAACATTACACACCACCAATTGTGGCCTTTAGCTTCTCCAATTTCAACTCTTAGTGCATCATAAAAACCTGCAGGAAGAGAAATGTCACCATATTGTTTAGTTGGAAACTCAAAATTACCTATATTTATATTTACATCATAATTATAGCCGTTTTGTTTTATAGTATCCAAAGCAATTTGTTTGAATGTATCTTTGTTTTCTTCAACTAAATTAATTGCTTCTTGCTTTGTAGTACAATTTTTACAAATATCATTCATATATGAAAGTAAACTATCACGAACTTTATACTTCAAATTTTGATCTTCATCGCTATCACTGTTTGCTATTACGTGTAATCTAAAAACACTATCTGCAATATCAGGTAAAACAGATTGTGCATATGAAAAAGCACAAATGGTTATATATAAAAAGAGTAAAAAACTTAAAATAATTATCATTTTTACTTTGGAATTTTTAAATAAATTTAATATTTTTTTCATATGTTACCTCCAAAAAACTTTTTTACTAAAATATTCTTGTAATTTAATTATTTCCAATTAGGAAAAAAATATACAATTAAAATCAAAAGTAGTGTATACATTATGTAAAAACCACAAATTAAAAAGTGATAAAAACACCTAAAATTCAACAAAAAACACGCAAAATGTGTCGATGAGTTTTTTTGAAATATAATTGACATATTTGAAATAAAATGGTAAAATTTACCAGTAGGCAGAAATAAGAATCGCAGATTTCCGTATGGTTAAAAAATAAAAAGGGGAGAATGCTAATGAAAAAAATATGTGCATTTTATGCAAGTGACTATCATTTTGAAATGATAAGCCTGCCATATATAGAAGAGAATTTAGAAAAAAGAAAGGAAATAATTATATTAACAGAAAATGACTTGCAAGATACAATAAAAACTTTGATTTCTAATATTAATATAGAAGAAAAAAAGAAACAAAGTTTAGAACAAATAAATTGGAAAAATGATGATTTAAACAAATTTAAAAAGATAAAAAAAGACACAGAAGAAAATAAAGATGTAATTATATTTATAAAAGGAAAAGAAAATTATATAAGAAATATAAATAAAAATATAGAAAAATGGACAAGCAAAAATAACAAAGTAAAAATAGTTGATTGCTATGATATGAGCGAAGTATCAGAAAAGGTAGATACACTTATGGAAAAATACAAAATTATGCTAGGGACTGCTGGAGAAAAAGTGATAGAAAATATTTAAATTATAATATATAAAAAAGGTTGCTATTTTTATAAAAATGATATATAAATAAGATATCAATTATAATAGTAAAGGAGTTTTTTATATGGACAGTAAATTAGATGAAATTAAAGCTGTGTTAAAAAAATACGGGCAAGAACATCTATTAAATCATTATGAAACACTAGATGAAACACACAAGAAAAAATTATTAGAAGAGATTGAAAATATAGATTTTGAATTAGCAAAAAATTTATATGAATCAACAAAAAAAGAAATTAAAAATAGCAAAGATGAAATAACACCAATTGATTATTTAGACAAATACAAGCTAAATGATGAATATAAATATTACGAAAACATAGGAAAAAAGGCAATAAAAGATGGTGAGCTAGCAGCTGTAACAATGGCTGGTGGTCAAGGAACAAGACTAGGTCATGATGGGCCAAAAGGAACATATGACATAGGTTTAGATTCACACAAATCATTATTTGAACTATTAAGTGATGGTCTAAAAGAACAAGGTAAAAAATATGGAGTAACAATTCCATGGTTTATAATGACAAGTAGAGAAAACAACAAAGCAACAGTAGAATTTTTCGAAAAAAATAAATGTTTCGGATACCAAAAAGACAAAAACCTATTTTTCTTTATCCAAGGTGAATTACCAATGATGGATACAGAAGGAAAAATTCTAATTGGAGAAGATGGATTAGTTAAACTTGCAGCAGATGGACATGGTGGAATATATGAATCACTTGTAAAAAGTGGAATGACTAAAAAAATGAGAGAACTAGGAGTAAAATGGGTATTTATAGGTGGAGTTGACAACTGCTTAGTAAAAATGGTTGACCCTGTACTTATGGGAGTTGCAATTGATAAAGGAGTAACAGTTGCTTGTAAATCAGTTGTAAAAGCAAATCCACAAGAAAGAGTAGGAGTATTTTGTAAAAGAAATGGAAGACCAAATGTTATAGAATACACTGAAATAACTGATGAAATGGCAGAAGCAACAGATAAAAATGGAGAATTATTATATGGAGAATCACATATATTATGTAATCTGTTTAGTGTTGATGCTGTAGAAAGAATGGGAGCAGAACCATTACCATATCATGTTGCATTTAAAAAAGCGAAATACATAGATAAAGATGGTAATTTAGTAGTACCAGATTCGCCAAATGCATATAAATTTGAAGCATTCTTATTTGATGCTTTTGGCGAAGTTGATGAAATGGCAGTACTTCGTGTAAAAAGAGAAGAAGAGTTTGCACCAGTAAAAAATGCAGATTCAGCAGGAGTAGACTGTCCAAAAACAGCTAGAGAACTATACAAAAAATTCTATAATATATAGTATTAAAATTTAGATATAGAAAATATGTATTTAAGGAGAAAAGAAATATGAATTATTTAGAAGAATATAAAAAATGGTGTGAAAGTCCAGAATTTGATGAAGAAACAAAAAAAGAATTATTAGAAATAAAAGATGATGAAAAAGAAATAGAAGACAGATTTTACAAAGAATTAGAATTTGGAACAGCTGGACTTCGTGGAGTAATTGGAGCAGGAACAAACAGAATGAACAAATACACTGTAGGAAAAGCTACACAAGGACTTGCAAACTATATATTAGAACAAGGAACACAAGATAAAGGTGTAGCAATTAGTTATGACTCTAGAAGAATGTCAAAAGAATTTAGTACACAAACAGCGTTAATATTAAATGCAAATGGAATAAAAACATATTTATTTAAAAACTTAAGACCAGTTCCAGAATTATCTTTTGCAGTAAGAAACTTAGGTTGCACTGCAGGTGTTATGATTACAGCAAGTCATAACCCACCAAAATATAATGGATATAAAGTATACTGGGATGATGGCTCACAAATAGTTAGCCCAAGAGACAAAGACATAATAGCAAAAGTAAGAGCAGTAGAAAATTATACTGAAATAAAAGAAACAACAAGAGAAGAAGCTGAAAAACAAGGCCTATTTAACATAATAGACACATCAATGGATGATAAATACTTATCAGTATTAAAAAGTAAAGTACTAAATCCAGAAGTAGTAAAAGAACAAGGAAAAGATATAAAAGTTGTTTATACACCATTACATGGAACTGGAAATACAGTTGCAGAAAGACTTTTAAATGAAATAGGATTAAAAAATGTATATGTTGTACCAGAACAAAAAGATCCTGATGGAAACTTCCCAACAGTAAGTTATCCAAACCCAGAAGATAAAAAAGCATTTAAATTAGCTCTAGAATTAGGGAAAAAAGTAGATGCAGATGTTGTTTTAGCAACAGACCCAGATGCAGATAGATTAGGAATATTTGCAAAAGACACAAAAACTGATAAATACATGGAATATACAGGAAATATGTCAGCATTATTAATTGCAGAATATAGAATAGAACAAATGAAAGAAAAAGGAATATTACCAGCAGATGGAATGTTTATAACAACAATAGTTTCATCAGAACTAGCAAAAGCAATTGCAAAAAATTACAACTTAGAATGTATAGAAGTTTTAACAGGATTTAAAAATATCGGAGCTGTAATGAAAAAAGCAGAAGAAAACAAAGACAAAACATATGTATTTGGATTTGAAGAAAGTTATGGTTGCTTAATTGGTGATTATGCAAGAGACAAAGATGGAATAGCAGCAGTTATGGCACTTTGCGAAGCAGCTTGTTACTATAGAGCACATGGAAAAACACTATGGGATGCAATGGAAGATATCTATAAAAAATATGGATATTATAAAGAAACACAAGTATCTATAGTTATGGAAGGTGTAGAAGGTGCAGAAAAAATAAAAGAAATGATGACAAATATGAGAAATACACCATTAGAAAAAATTGGTGATAGCAAAGTTCTTGTGTTTAAAGATGTTGAAAAAGATATAGTAAAAGATATGCAAACAGGAGAAGTTTCAAAAACAGGATTACCAAAATCTAATGTTTTATATTATGCATTAGAAAATGACAGTTGGTGTTGTATACGTCCTTCTGGAACAGAGCCTAAAATCAAACTATACATGGGTGTTAAAGGTACATCTGATGAAGATGCAGCTAATAAACTAGAAGAACTAAAAAATGCAATGACAGCTATAGTAAAATAGTGATAAAAAGAGGAAGTAGAAACAAGTCTGCTTCCTTTTTGTTTTGTCAACTTTAGGAATGTCCTAGTTAAATAAAATAAATATCAATAAAAATTGGAAAATAAAGTAAAAAAACGTAGACAAATTTGACATAATGTGTTAAAATTAAAAATGTAATTAAGAGTTAAAAACTCTATTGTAGTTTGAAGTTAAAGTAAGATATGACAGTATATTATAGCGAAAGGAGAGATATCTTATGGAAACAGAAAAAATTGTATTAACAACTGGAAAGGGGAAAGTGGAGCTACCATTAGAAATAAGAGAAGAGCAATTTGAATTACCAAATTTACTTCAATTAATTTCTATATTAGGTTTAAAAAAAGTTTCCATAGGAAAAGAAAAATTCAAATGGAAAATTGAAGGAAACATTAAACTTTTAAAAGATTTTAAACCGAAAGAACTTTTAAATTTATCAGTTATTTGTAATAAGGGGGAAGAAATTCAAATTTTTACAAATAATTTTGAAATCTGTTTTGAATTAAACAATTTTGATGAATATGGAAAATCTATTACACGAATAGATTTACAAGAAAAATTGGAAGACCAAAAAGAAAAAATTGAAAAAAGTAAGGAGTTAAATCAACAGGGGGAAAACAAAATGAAAACGGTAGTTCAAGAAAAAACTAAACCAGAAGTTTTGAAAAAAGTGGAATCAGAAAAGAGTTCCATGCCACAACCAGAACCTTTAAAACCAAAAGCAGAAGTGAAAAAGGTTTCAAAAGAAGAGGTATCAAAGGCAGTATCTCAAATTGAAAAGAGCATAAGCCCAGTAATATCAATGGCATCTATAGCTAAAAAGTTTAGTGAAGAAGCTGCAAAAGAAGCTTTCATCTATCTAGAAGAAGGGGACAAGGTGAAGGAAATCTACAATGGAATATATGAAATTAAAAAGGGAAAAAAATTTCATTTTCCAGAAGTAGAAAATATGGTACTCGACTTAACAGGTACTTTTAGAACAAAAGATTTATGTTCAGTTTGGAAGAAACATCCTAAAGATGTTATCCAAGCAGTGGTAAAGAAATTGGAAGCCGAAGGAAAATTAAAATACTTACCTTCAACAGTTGAATACAAAGTCAAAAGAGAAGCAAAATAGCTTCTTTTTTGGTTAATGCAAATTCATAGAAGATTAGGTATAAAAAATTGACAATAATTAAAGAATGTTGTAATATAAGTTTGATATGTCTCCGTAGCTCAGTTGGATAGAGCACAGACCTCCTAAGTCTGGTTAGCGGTGGTTCGATTCCACTCGGGGACACCAAAAATTCCATTAATAAAACCATTGATAAAAGTCGATTTTTCGAAGAAAGGAGAATTCATATAATAAATTCAAATTATATGAATAAGTAAAATGGAAAAAAACGAAAAATTTATGAAAGAAGCACTAAAAGAAGCACAGAAAGCTTATGAAAAGCTAGAAGTACCTGTAGGAGCAGTAATTGTAAAAGATGGAAAAATAATTGCAAGGGCACATAATCAAAAAGAAACAAAAAAAGATACAACAAAACATGCGGAAATATTGGCAATTCAAAAAGCTAGTAAAAAATTAGAGAGTTGGAGATTAATAGATTGTGAGATGTATATAACATTAGAGCCATGTTCAATGTGCGCAGGGGCAATAATAAATTCTAGAATAAAAAAAATATATATAGGAACATTAGATGAAAAAACAGGAGCTGCCGGCTCAGTATTTAACCTATTTGAAGACTATACATTTAATCATAAAGTAGAAATTGAAAAAGGAATTTTACAAAAAGATTGTGAACAAATATTAAAAGACTTTTTTAAAGAATTAAGAAAAATAAAAAAAGAGAAAAAGGAAGAGAAATGAAAGAAAAAATAAGAAGTTTTATGAATACAAAAGCTTTTCATATGTGTATGGTTATAATTATTATTGCAATAATTTTATTTGTGCTTGGAATAATTATATTAAAATACAATGTTGAAGGCGAAAAAAATATGCCGTTTAATTTAAGCAAAATAACAGTTATAAGTTCATCTGAAGGTGTGGATAAAGAATCTGGAGAAAATAAATGGGCATTTGATATAAACCAAAACAATGATCTTTATTTATACATAGAAAAAAATAGTAATTTTGGCAAACAAGAAGCAATAAAAACAGTATTAATAGATAACATAAACGTAACAAAAAATAGTCAAAAAGGAACAATAAATTTTTATAGACCAAATACTCTAGAAAATGGTGGAACATTTAGTAATAGTGATGAAAATAGAGTGGAAAAAATAGAATATGAAGGAGATATGCAATCAAGCTTGAAAGACTTAAAAATAGCCAATCAAGGAGGATTAGTAGTATTTAGATGTGCAAATGAAAAATTGGCTGAATATATTTCAAATGATGAAGAAATAAATCATAGTGAATTACTAAAAAAATCAAATATTTCAGAAGATGAGTTAAAAGCCAATATCAAATTTGATGTAACTATAAGCACTCAAGATGGAAAAGAATATAAATCAAATGTTTCTTTAGATTTACCAATAGAAGGAATTTTAGAAAAAGGGACAACTTCTAAAGAGATTACAGATTTAAAAGATGTTATATTTAAAAGGACAAAAAATTAAAATTTTGCTTGATAATTTTGTTTTATTATTATATAATACACATGGTATTTGCTTAATCTTTGTATGGAGAGTATACCAATAAAGACCTATGAATCTTGTCAGGTCCGGAAGGAAGCAGCAATAAGTAGTTTATCTTTATGTGGGAATACTTTCCATAGAGAGATTAAATGCAACTACCATTTTTTATAGTATAAAGGATGTGAAAAATATGGGGTACACAGCTCTTTATAGAAAGTTTAGACCTATAAACTTTGCAGAAATAGTAGGACAAGAACACATAACAAGAACATTAAGAAATCAAATAATAGCAGATAGAGTGGGACATGCATATTTATTTAATGGTGGAAGAGGAACAGGAAAGACATCAGCAGCAAAAGTTTTAGCTAGAGCAATAAACTGTTTAAATCCAAAAGATGGAGAACCATGTAATGAATGTGAAATTTGTAGGGGAGCAATAAATGGTTCACTTACTGATATTGTAGAAATGGATGCTGCATCAAACAACAGTGTAGAAGACATAAGAAGCATAAGAGAAGAAGTAAACTTTTTACCAACAAAAGCAAAATATAGAGTATATATAATAGATGAGGTGCATATGTTATCAACAGGAGCATTTAACGCTCTATTGAAGACATTAGAAGAGCCACCAGAACATGTTAAATTTATACTTGCAACAACAGAACCACAAAAACTACCAGCAACAATATTATCAAGATGCCAAAGATTTGACTTTAAAAGAATTTCTAATGAAAACATAATAAAAAGACTAACAACAGTTTGCGAAAAAAGTAATATAGAAATAACAAAAGAGGCATTAAATATAATTGCAATTCTATCAGAAGGTGCAATGAGAGATGCGTTATCAATACTAGAAAGATGTATTCAAGATGGTGATAACAAAATAGATGAAGATAAAATAAAAGATTTAGTAGGAATTCCAAAAATAACATATATAGCAAAAATAACAGAAGCAATAACGAATTATGATGTAACACAAGCATTAGAAAATGTGGATGTAGTGCTTACAGAAGGAAAAGACATAAATAATTTGGTATGGGAGCTAATAAAATATGTAAAAGATATATTAGTTTACAAAGCGGCCGGAAAGCTTGATTTATATAGTGAAAAAGAAATTGAAAAAATAGAAGAAATATCTGAAAAAGTTTCAAAAGAAGATTTAATAGATATTGTATACAAATTGTCAGAACTAGAAAATGAAATAAAATGGTCAACACAAAAAACGATTATGCTTCAAGCGGGAATCATAAAATTATGTAGTAAACAAGCTAAAATAGGAAATAACATAGAAGAAAGAATAGAAAAAATTGAAAAATATTTAAGGTCAGGGAATGGCATAAATATGGGAGCAGCATCAATGGTTCAAAATAATGTAAGACAAGTAAATGCAATGCCTGTTAATAATGTTAGTTCCGGAAGTGTGCAACAGAGAAAAACAACAAATGCAACAAGTAAAACATCAAATATAAAAACAAAGAAGTATTCAAGTAAAGCAGCAGAGTTTTGGCCTGAAATAGTAAGAGATTTGAAGCAAAATGGAAAAATAGTTTTATACACAAATTTAATGGATACAAGAGCAACTGAAATTAATGATATGACAATAGGAATAGAGTTTCCAAAAGGAATGACAGCATTTGGCAAAACAGTATTAGAAAAACAAGAAAATATTAGAGAAATATCAGATATGGTATCAATAGCATGTGGAAAAGAAATGCAAATAAAATATATAAACAATAACAGTCAAGTACATCAAATGACAAATGAAGAAAATTTGCAAAATTTGGCAAATGAATCAGATATACCATTTAATATTATATAATTGAATGTCAAAATAAAAAATAGGAGGATTAGAAAATGGCAAAAAGAGGTGGATTCCCAGGTGGAATGGGAGGATTCGGAGGAATGAATCTAAATAGTTTAATGAAAGAAGCTAAAAAAATGCAAGCAGATATGGAAAAATCACAAGCAGAATTAGCTGGAAAAGAATTTGAAGCATCAGCAGGTGGTGGTGCAATAAATGTTAAAGTATCAGGAGAAAAAATAATAAAAGAAATTAAAATAAAACCTGAAGCAGTAGATCCAGAAGATGTAGAAATGTTAGAAGATTTAATTTTAACATGTGTTAACGAAGCTTTAAGAAAAGTTGACTCAGCACAAGCATCTGAATTTGGAAAATTTAATATACCAGGATTAATGTAAGAAAGACACAAACGGAGGAAGTAAAAATGTCATTATATTCACCATCAATAGAAAAATTGATAGAAAGTTTTGAAAAACTACCAAGTATAGGTCATAAAACAGCTGCAAGACTAGCATTCTATATGCTAAATTGTTCAGAAGAAGAAACAAATGAATTTGTATCATCAATAATAAATGCAAAAAAGAATTTACGATATTGCAGTAAATGTTTTAACATATCTGATACAGACCCATGCTCAATATGTGGCAATCCAAAAAGAGATCAAAGCACAATATGTGTAGTTGAAGATGTAAGAGATGTAGTGGCTATGGAAAAAACACATGAGTTTAAAGGTGTTTACCATGTATTACATGGCTCAATTTCCCCAATGAATGGTGTAGGACCTGATGATATAAAAATTAAAGAATTACTTGCTAGACTTATGGAAGGTCAAGTAAAAGAAGTTATATTAGCAACAAACCCTAGAGTTGAAGGAGAAGCAACAGCTATGTATTTATCAAAATTAATTAAACCTTTAGGCGTAGAAGTTACTAGAATAGCTCATGGAATTCCTGTTGGCGGGGATTTGGAATATACTGATGAAATTACACTAACTAAAGCATTAGAAGGTAGAAGAGAAATGTAAAAAAACAAGAATATAAATTTTTTAGTTTATATTCTTGTTTTTTTTTGCTTGAAGTTCTAAGAAAAGAAATTATAACTACATTTTGAAATATAAAAATTGTTTATCTATAAGTAAATATTGTATCAAATGATATTGAAACTAAGTTGCGTTTTTTGTAAAATGAAAGGAGAAGAAAACATGCAAATATATACATATAAAGAGTGTTTACCATACCTGAATCAAAATAAGGTAATGGAAGAAGAAGAGACTTATCAGGTAAGAAATCAAAAGCACGATAAAATATTCAAAGAAATATTAGAGATTTTAAAAGAAGTAACTAAAAATGATTTGGATTCAGATGAGAAATATTTTATAAATTTAATATTAAAATATTTATTGCCAGAAAAGTTAAGCAAAGATGAAACAAAAGAGATTTTAGAAAATTTAAAAGGGAAGGAAGATGATACTATGTTTATAGACATATTAAGAAAATATTTTGATGATAAGGAAAAAGAGGCTGTGCGAACAGCAGTAGAAGAAACTGCAAAAGACACTACTAAAGCAACTACTTATGAATTAATAAAAGAAATGCTAAAAAATAATGCAGATGAAGATTTTATAAAAAAAGTTACAAAAATATCAAATCAAGAGTTAAAAGAAATAAAAGCTGCAATGTAAAATAATAGCTAGTCTAAAAAATTTAGGCTAGCTATTAGATAAAAATATTAAAACTCAATATTTAAATTTCTAAGAGATTAATTATTAAAAAGGATATCACAAATATCACCAGTTGAATTAGGCTTAGCTAAAATAGAAGTATTTTCTTTCATATCATTTAATTTTTGAGGATTATTAAGTAAATTTTCAATAATTTCTAAACTGTTTTGAATTTCATTCTTTTTCAACCAAACCGCAATCCCTTTACTTTCTAAGAACTCAGCATTTTCTTCTTCTTGCCCTGGAATTGGATTAATAACAAACATAGGCAAATGAGAAGCAAGGCTTTCAGAAGTAGTAAGACCACCTGGTTTAGTTACTACTAAATCTGAAATACTCATAAGTTCAGGAACTTTATTTGTAAATTCCAAAATCTTAACAAAATTTCCGAGTAGGATTGTTTGCAACAATTTCCTTAAAAGCAGCTTTCATCTTAGGATTTCTGCCAGAAATAGCAACAATTTGAATATTGCTATTTGCTAAAACAAAGTTTTCAAAAATCTTAGTAGTCGCAGTTTTACCTAATCCAAACTCACCGCCACCAAAAAATAAAACAGTTTTTTTGTTAGGTTTTAAGTCAAATTCTTTTAATATTTCATCTTTATTATAAGTTTTTAAAAATCTTTCAGATATAGGAATACCTGTAACAAAAATATGAGATTCTGGTATATCTTTATTTATTAAGTAATTTTTCATTTTATCATTAGCAACAAAAAAATAATCTGTATAATCATGTCCAACAAGCCATTGATCATGTGGAGCAAAATCTGTCATTATTGTTGCAATTTTAGAATTAACTTTGCCTTTTCTTTTTAAATAACTGCACATTTGGCTACCAAAAGGATGTGTAGAAATTATTAAATCTGGTTTTTTCTCTCTTAGTAATTTTAATAATTTTATTGCCATTATTTTATTTGATCTAGATGAAATATGAGCAAGAGGTCCTTTTTGCGAATCTGAATAAATTCTTCCCCAGGCCCATGGCATTTTCTTAGCCATTTCTTTGTATGCTGTTGTAGTTATTTTTTCAATTGTTTTATTAATATATTTCATACAATCAATTAATTCAACATCTGTTTTTTTATAGTTATTTAAAATATAATTTTCAATTGATTTTGCAGCATTTAGATGTCCACCACCATATGATGCATAAAAAACTAGTACTTTCATAGTTTATCTCCTTTAATTTTCTAATTAGCTGTATTTTATCATACAAATCAAAAAAATTCAAAAAATAGAATAAATTCTGAAAAATAGTAAAAAATAAAAAAGAAAATAAATTGATAAAGGCAAGGTGATTTTTTGAAAAGCATATTAAAAATATTAATGTTGATAATTTGTTTATTTGCAATAATATTTTCTATAATAACATTTAATGGAAAAATAGAAAATCAGAATTCAAGTATTGCAGCAAGTTCACAAGGTACATCTGATATACAATTAATGGCAAGAGCAATAAATGGTGAAGCAAGAGGTGAGCCATATGAAGGGCAAGTTGCTGTTGGTGCTGTAATTTTAAATCGTGTAAAAAGTTCGCAATTTCCTAATACTGTTGCAGGAGTAATATATCAAAGTGGAGCATTTACAGCAGTTTCAGATGGACAAATAAATCAACCAATAGCTAAGGATTCAACTGTATATAAAGCAGCACAAGATGCAAAAAATGGATGGGACCCTACAGGAGGCTGTATATATTATTTTAATCCAGCAACAGCAACAAATAAATGGATTTGGTCTAGGCCACTTGTAAAAACTATAGGAAAACATAGATTTTGCAAATAGAATTATATAAAGGGAGATTTTAGAATGAATAAATTAGTAGATTGGAAAAATAGACTAAAGAAAGGGCATATGTTAAGTGTAATATGTGTGTTATTAATAATAGTTGCAATTCTAGGAGTTATTTTGTGGAAAAAGCAAGCAGAATATAGACAGGCATCAGAAAATAGTTATAATATGGCTTTTTATGAATTAGTTGACTATGTGGAAAATGTGGAAACATATCTAGCAAAATCAGTAATTTCATCAACTCCAGAACATGGAGCTGAAACTTTAACAAATTTGTGGAGAGAAGCAAATTTAGCACAAAGTTATTTAAGTAGATTACCAATAGAAAGCCAGGAACTTGAAAACACAGAAAAATTTTTAAATCAGGTCAGTGATTATAGTTATAGCTTATCTAGAAAAAATATTTATAATGAAAAACTATCAGATGATGACTTGAAAAATCTAAAAGAACTTCACACATATAGTGTAGAACTTGAAAATACACTAAATCAACTATCAGAAGATTTAAATTCAGGAAGATTTGAATGGGGAGAACTTACAAAAAAAGGTACAGTTGCATTTGCTCAACAAGTTGATAATATTTCAAAAGAAAGTTTTAGCAACATGGAAGAAAATTTCCATGAATATTCTGGACTAATATATGATGGAGCATTTTCAGAACACTTAACAAGTAATGAAAAGAAAGGTTTAACAGGAGAAGATATAGAGGAAGATGCAGCAAAACAGAAAGTTGAAGAATTTATAGGAAAAAATAATATAAAAGAAATTCAAAACTTAGGATATTCAGAAAATGCAACAATACCAGTATATGATTTTTCTGTAACTAATAATAATGATGAAACAACTAATATATCAATTTCTAAAAAGGGTGGACACATTGTTTCAATGAATTCTAATAGAGATGTAAAAGCAGAAACAATATCTCAAGAAGAAGCAAATAGCAAAGGAAAAGAATTTCTAGAATCAAAAGGATTTACAAACATGAAAGAAACATATTATCTAAAACAAGATGGAATTGTTACAATAAACTATGCTTATAACCAAGAAGGAGTTGTGGCATATCCAGATTTAATAAAAGTAAAAGTTGCTTTAGATAATGGAGAAATATTGGGAATAGAAACATCAGGATATCTAAACAATCATACAATAAGAGATTTGAATAAAGTGAAAATAACTAAGGAACAAGCAAAAAAAGATTTAAATAAGGATTTAGAGATTGCAAGTGAAGGAATGGCAATAATACCAACTGAATGGAAAACTGAAATTTTATGTTATGAGTTTAAAGGAAAAGTTGATGAAAAGGAATTCTTGGTTTATATAAATGCTGAAAATGGTAGAGAAGAAGATATTTTAATTATTACTAATACTCCAAATGGAACTTTAACAAATTAGAAATTTAAATTCTGTACAATAAAGGCAAGTAAATGTATAAAATAAAAAACAATATATAATTTTTTATTTATTATTTACGACTACCAACTGCATAATGGGCTGTAATTTCATAACAGCCCATAATTTGTCGGTCCCCCCGAATTGTCGTTACATAAAAAATATATATTGTTTTTAGTTATATAAGATTAATGTCTTTTGTAAGTATCTTTTGAAAGTAATTGAGAACCAACCACTTTACCATCACGTTTTAAAATTTTGTAAGCTTCAGAATATATTGCAGTTGAAGTTCTGCCAGCCACATAAGAAGAAATTTCAACTTGACAATCATCATCTTGTTTAAGCCCAAAAATTTGAAAATTAGCAACACCACCAGACACAGAGCAAACAAGTTTAATTGGATAATTTCTATTGTTTTTAAATTGAAAATCAATAGAGCCATAAACAACAGTTGCATCACGGCTAGCAGTAACATAAGAAGGAACAAATTGATGATTTGATCTTTGTGTAACTTCCAAATTTGCGTATACAACAGCATTATATAAAGTAGAAGTTATTTGGCAAATACCACCACCAAGTCCATCAACAACTTCACCTTGTACATAAATTGGAGCTTCCTTGTAACCTGCAGAAATAGTTCTAGCACCTACAACTTTATTATAAGAAAAAGTTTCGCCAGGCATTAAAACTGTTCCATTAATCTTATTTGCAGCCAAAATTAAATTTGTTGTTCTATTTTTATTACTAACAGCATAATTAGTTGAAAATGATGAAAGCAAATCTGGAAAAGCTTCAGTACCAATCATGTTAGTAGTTACATTTGGTGCAAGAATTTTAAGCGGAATAGTATATTCTGATTTAGAATTGTCACTAATTATATTCTTAGCTTCTTCAATTGAAACATTGAAATCCACACCATTTTCAGATGGATATACTGTAAATGGATTTTGTGTATAATAAGCATCTTTAGCTTCTTTATAAATTTCGTTATGTATTTTTTCAATATCTATAGAAGTTGGTTCTTGTGATTTAACTGCAAGTTCTATAGGTTCAGATAGTGTATTTAAACTTGAAATTGCATTTTTAATAATTTCAATACTTTTATCTACATCAACTATATTACCTTGTTTACCAGCTGTAACAACCAAATTAGAGCCATCAATATAATAACTACTTTCCTCAACTTTATCAGGAAGTTGTGCAGACATCTCTTCTAAATTTTTAGATAATTGTTCTTTATTTAATTTTACATTAGGTTCAATATTTATTTTTCCAAACATAGTTGACAAAACATATAAATTATTTTGAAAGATATTTCCTTGTCTGCCAATATTAAATGCAGAATTTACAGCACTTTTGGTATCAAAAGAAGCTTCTATTTGTGAAAGTGAAATTGTGCCTTCAAAATCTCCATGTTTTACTTTAATTTCCTCTGGGAGTTTTTCTTCAAAGTAATTATCTAATGCATATTTAGCATCAGATGTACTCATATTAGAAACATCGATGTTTTTTATTGAAACACCAGCTACAATATTTCCATTAAAAATGTTATATACTGTAAAAATTGAAAAACATAGCAATACTATAATAATTATAATTCCTATTAATAAAGAAAAAATTGAAAGTTTACTATGATTTTGTTTGTTTTCAGTAACTGGAATAAATTTACTAGGTGAAGTTTCTACTAAGCTAGTATTTTCAACATTTGTATCATTTTGAGTTGCATTATTATCTTTTATATCATTATTTTTATTTTCTAATTCTTTTTCTTTTAAGTCCATAAATGTCTCCTTTGAATTTTGTCTTTTTTATTATAACATAATTATTTGTCAAAAAAAATATAAAAAAATAAAAAAATGTCAGTTTCCAAAAAATCTCTACTACAATTTATAACTGAAATTCTCTTACTAATTATATGATGAAAGGAAAATAAGTTGCAAAATAAATAAAAAAAGCATATAATCTAGCAAAGAATCAAAAGCTACAAATGTAACATTGAATAAAATAAAAAGAAGAAGGGAAAAGTAAATGAAAAATTTAACCGTAAAAGACATACTAAAAGTAACAAAAGGTGAATTATTGCTAGGCAAAGAAAACCTAGAATGCAAAACTTTTTCTAAAGACACAAGAAAAATAAAAAAAGGAGACACTTACATAGGAATCAAAGGAGAAACATTTGATGGAAGTAGTTTTTGGAAGCAAGCGTTAGAAAACGGAGCCCAGGCAGTAATTATAGAAAATGTTGAAGTGACAAAAGAAGAAAAAGAAAAATTCAAAGGAAAGGTAATAGTAAAAGTAGAAAACACTTTAGATGCACTATATGAAATTGCAAAATATAAAAGAAGTTTATATGATATTCCAGTAGTGGCAATAACAGGAAGTGTAGGAAAAACAAGTACAAAAGATATTGTAGCAAATGTAGTAGGACAAAAATACAAAACACTAAAAACAATAGGAAACAATAACAACAACATTGGCCTACCATTTACAATATTAAGAATGCAAGATGAAGAAGCAGCAGTATTAGAAATGGGAATGAATCATTTTGGTGAAATCAGCTTACTTACATCAATTGCTAAACCAACAATATGTGTAATTACAAATATAGGAACATCACATATTGGAAATTTAGGCTCTAGAGAAAATATTTTAAAAGCAAAATTAGAAATTTTAGAAGGAAGCGAAAATCCAACAATAGTAATAAATAATGATAATGATTTATTACATAAATGGTATGAAGAAAATAAAAACACCCAAAATATCTTAACATATGGAATAAATGAAAAAAGTGATTTAAATGCAGAAAAAATGACATTAAAACCAAATTGCAGTGAATATGAATGTAAAATTGATGGTATAAAAAATAAAATAAAAGTACCAGTTGGTGGTGAGCATTTTGTACTAAATAGCCTTTGTGCCCTAACAGTTGGTAAAGCTTTAGGAATAGAAAATAAAAAAATAATAAAGGGAATAGAAAGTTTTGAACTAACTAAAAAAAGAATGGACATAACTACTCTGAAAAATGGTGTAAAAATCATAAATGATGCATATAATGCAAGTTTTGAATCAATGAAGGCATCATTAAAAGTATTGTCTGAATTCAAGGAAAATAGAAAAATTGCAGTTTTGGGAGATATGTTTGAATTAGGCGATTTTTCAAAAGAACTACATGAAAAAGTTGGTCATGAAGTTGTAGAAAATAAAATAGATATTTTAATATGTAATGGTGGAAATTCTAAAAACATTGTAGAACAAGCAAAAAAAGATGGAATGAATGAAGATAAAATATATTATTTTGAAAACAAAAAAGAAATATTAGAAACTTTAGAGAAAATTGCAAAACCAGGTGATATCATATTGTTTAAAGCATCAAATGGAATGAAATTTTATGAACTAGCAGAAGAAATGGTAAAGAAAAGTGAATAAAATAAGAAAGGATGATGTTATATGAAAAAACTAGGAGTTGTATTTGGCGGAATGTCAACAGAAAATAAAGTTTCTATTGTATCTGCCAATTCAGTATTACAAAATTTAGATAAAAATAAATACGAAATTTATCCAATTTACATAGATGAGCAAGGAAAATGGTGGGAAGCAGAAACACAAGAAAATATGGAATTTGGAGAAAAAGTAAAAACTAAAAAAGAAATTGAAAATATAACAAAATATCTAAAAAATTTAGATGTTATATTTCCTGTTTTACATGGACTATATGGGGAAGATGGAACAATACAAGGATTATTTGAATTACTAAAAATACCATATGTTGGTTGTCATGTATTAGCATCAAGTGTTGGAATGGACAAAGTATATTCAAAAATAATCTTTGAAAAAGCAGGGCTAAAACAAACAAAATATATGTATATAAAAAAATGTGATAAAAAATATATTTATGTTGATGAAGATTTTGATGAAAAAGAAATGGAATTAAATTCTGTTGCACAAAAAATTTCTGGAAAATTGAAATTCCCAGTGTTTGTAAAACCTTCAAATTCAGGTTCAAGTGTGGGAATAAATAAAGCAAATAATATATCAGAATTAGAAAAATACATAGAAGAAGCAGCAAAATATGATAGAAAAATTCTTGTAGAAGAAGGAATAAATGGTAGAGAAATTGAATGTGCTGTAATGGGAAATGAAACTGTTGTAGCTTCACATGTAGGAGAAGTAAAAGCAGCTGATGAATTTTATAGTTATGATGCAAAATACAATAATAAGGAATCAAAAACAGAAATTCCAGCAAAACTTCCATCAACTATTTCAGAAGAAATAAGAAAACAAGCAAAAAAAGCATTTAAAGCAATAGATGGAAAAGGATTATCTCGTGTGGATTTCTTTGTTGAAAATGGTACCAATGAAATTTATATAAATGAAATCAATACATTACCGGGATTTACAAGTATTAGTATGTATCCAAAACTTTTTGAAGATACAGGAATATCTTATAAAGAATTGCTAACAAAATTAGTAAATCTTGCACTATCTGAAAGTGAAATTTAGTAGATAAAAAAATAGGAAAGCAACTTTTAAAACTCAAAAATCAGAAGAGAATTTTAAAGGTTGCTTTTTTTATGTTTTTTGCCAGTTTCGTTGATTTTTTTAGAAAATATGATATAATAACTTTACCTAAAATCTTTAGGGGAGGATGTTATAAATGGTTGTAAAAAATTACTACAAAATATTAGACTTAGAAACAAGTCGTGTATCAATAGATGAAATAAAAATAGCATATAGACAAGCTGCAAAAAAATATCATCCAGACTTAAATGTTGGAGATGCCCTAGCAGAAGAAAGAATAAAAGACATAAATGAAGCATATAAAGTACTATCATCACCAGCATCAAAAAGAAAATATGATAGAATGTGGAATTCGAAATTTGCAAAAGGAAAAAAAGCATTTACAGGAAAGCAAGAAAAAGGTGCAATATTCCAAATGTTTTTAGGGGATTTGAAAAAAGAAGAAGAGCAATTAGATAACTTTAAAAAAGCAAAACCTGTAAAAGGAGAAAATGTTGAAACACAAATAGATGTTAGTTTATATGATGCATTTTACGGATTAGAAAAACAAATAGCATTAAAAGATGTAGAAAAAAAGGCTAAAACATATACAATAAAAATCCCAGAGGGAATACGTGATGGAGAAAAAATAAGATTAATAGGTCAAGGAAAGCCTGGAAAAAATGGCGGAAAACCAGGAGACTTACTAATAAAAATAAATATAGAAAGTGATAATAAATTCAGGCTACAAGGACCAGATATTTATACAGACCTATGTTTAACACCATGGGAAGCTGCATTAGGAACAAGGACATTTGTAAAAACAATAGATGATGAAACAAAAATATATATCCCACAAGGAATAGAAACAGGAGAAAAGGTTAGAATACCAAACAAAGGCTACAAGATAAACAAAGAAGAAAGAGGAGATTTAGTAGCTGAAATAAAAATAGTAAATCCAAAACAATTAACAAAAGAAGAAGAAGAAATATATATAAGATTAAGTGAAATATCAAAATTTAATCCAAGAACAGATAAAGAATGACACTTTACATAAAGAAACGTTGACAAAAGCTTGAAAATTAGCTATAATAGATGGTGTCAAACAAAAGATAAACTATGGATTAAGAACATAGAACAGGGGTGTAAAAAGATGGAGGCTATACAAGGAAAACATTTTAGTATAACAGATCCAGCAGGTGTAAATACAGTTATATATCAAATAAACAAAACAAAAAAGGAAGACTTAAAAAATTCGCCTAAATATACAGTAGAAAGATTAGACCACACAGATGAAATAATTGGCGAAAATAACAGGAAAACTTTTTATGTAGAAAACCCAAAAAGGGATGGAAACCAAATAGTAATTTTATCTTTTGCAAAAGATAAAGTTGTTATAAATAACGGAGTATTGGAAGAAGATAAAGTAAGAATATCTAAAAAACCAATGCCTTATAAATTTGACACTATATACCCAGAAAAAACAGAAGTATATAAAGATGTTAATTATACACCAAATTTAAAAAGGCCAATATCTATTATTGATCCAGAAACAACAGAAGAAATAAAGCCAACACTTTATTTCGATGAAAAAACAAATGAAGTAAAAGGAAAATGTAAATTAAAACCACATAAATCTTATTTCGTATTCGAAATAAGAGAAGAAGGAAATAATTTTAATCTGGTAGGTGGAACTCCTACATTTACGGATTAAGGGAGGAAAAGAATGAGCTTTAAAATTGAAAACTTTGATAAAGTATTAAGCATCAAATATAAATTTAAAAATGCTGATAAACAAAAAGAAGAAATATATAATGATGAGAATAGTATATCAGCAGCATTATTAAATGGCGGAAAAGAAATATTAGAAGGAAAAGACAGAACAGAATAATACAAAAGAGTAGGTGAAATTTATGAACTACAAAATTGAAGGAGCAATAAAGAAAAATAGAAAAAATTTTATAGTGTATATAGTACTATGGATATTTATAGCCATAGTACTTGTTTCGCCGTTTTGCTATAGTTCACATGTAGCAGGGCAAAACGGTGGATTTGACACAGTAGCATTTTTAGAACTATTTCCAAAATCAATGATGGATCCATTTGGGACATTAGGAAAAGTATTCTCAGAAGGAGTAACAGAAGACTACATATCAGCATTACTAGTAACAACAATATTTTATTCAGTATTTTTCTTTATAGGATTTGTAAAATCAGCACCAAAAAACAGATATACAGACATAGAACATGGTTCAAGTGATTGGAGCCAACATGGAGAACAATATGCAGTATTAAATCGAAACAAAGGAATAATACTTGCAGAAAACAACTATTTACCAGTAGATAAACGAGGAAACGTAAACGTATTAGTAGTAGGTCGGATCAGGATCTGGTAAATCAGCATCATACTCAATTCCAAATGCACACCAATGCTTAGGCTCATATGTATTCACAGATCCAAAAGGCGAACTATATGATACAACAGCAGGATACCTAAAATCACAAGGATATGAAATAAAAGTATTAAACTTAGTAAGGCCACAATATAGTGATGGATACAATCCATTAATGCATATATCATCAGAACTTGATGTAGATGTTATAGCAAATACAATAGTAAAAGGACAAAAAACAGACAGTGGTGCAGACCCATATTGGGATGACATGGCAGAAATGCTATTAAAAGCATTAATATATTATTTAATAGCAACAAGACCAGAAGAAGAGCAAAACTTAGCAAGTTGTGCAGAATTAGTAAGAGCAGCAAATAACAATGGAGGCTCAAACTTATTAACACAACTAATATCACAATTACCATATGACCATCCAGCAAGAATGTACTATAAATCAATAGAAATAGCACCAGAAAAAACATATGGCTCAATACTAAGTTCATTACAATCAAAACTAGGAAAATTTGACTCAAAAGAAATTGCAGAATTAACATCAACAGACACAATAGACTTTGAAGAAATAGGAAACAAAAAAACAGCAGTATATGTAATATCATCAGATACACATACAGCATATGACTTCTTATTAACAATATTCTTCTCACAAATGATTCAACAATTATATGACTTTGCAGACCAAAATGGAGGAAGACTAAAAGTACCAACATATTTTATATTAGATGAGTTTGCAAACATTGGTAAAATACCAGACTTTGATAAAAAAATATCAACATCAAGAAGTAGAGGAATATCATTTAGTGTAATATTACAAAATATAGACCAATTAGAAGCAGTATATGAAAAATCATATGAAACTATAATGGGAAACTGTGATACACACGTATTTTTAGGAAGTAACTCATATAAAACAGTAGAATACTTCTCAAAAGCACTTGGAGAAAAAACAATAGATAGAGATAGTATTTCAATAAATAAAGACAGACAAAACATGAGAACAGGAAAATCAATATCAGACCAAATAATGGCAAGAGCATTAATGACACCAGATGAATTAAGAAGGTTGGATAATGATTTATGTATAATATTTGAAAAAGGAATAAAACCAGTAAAAGCAAATAAATTCTACTATTTCAAACATCCAATGGCAAAAGAAATGGCAAGAGTTGGAATAAGCCATAATGATATTGGAGAAATAGAAAGAGGAGAATGGAGAAAATACAATCCATATAACCCATATGTAGAAGACAAAAAAGAAGAAAAAGTTCAAGACTTAAAAATAGAATCATTAGACGACTTATTTGTAGAAGAGCCACAAGAAGAACCAAAAAAACAAAAACTTGAAAAGAAAGAAAACCCTAAAGCTCAAGATGAATTGAAACCAATAGCAACATTAGATTTAAATGACTTTGAAGAAACGGCTCCAATATTACCACAAGAAAATGAAGATGATGACTCATATGATTTACAAAAAGAATTAGAAGCAAAATTTGATGAATTATTTGGACCATTAGAAGATAATTAAAAACAAAATCCCAAAAAGAAAAAATAACTTTTTGGGATTTTTTGCATCAATTTATAAAAAATAAAATCAAAAGCAAATACAAACAAAAGTTTTTAAGAATCTTGACATCAAAATAAAATAATTATATAATCCAAAAAAGAAAAGAGGTAGAAAAATGAAATTTGTACATATTGCAGACATACACATGGACAGTCCATTTGTAAACTTATCAGACAGAGAAACTTTAGGAGATTTAAAAAGATTAGAACAAAGAAAAAAATTAAAAGAAGTAATAGAATATATAAAAGAAAACGAAATAGATATGTTATTTATTGCGGGTGATTTATATGAGCAACAATACATAAAACAAACAACAATAGAATATATAAATAATTTATTTAAAGAAATACCAGAAACACAAATATATATAGCACCAGGAAACCATGATCCATACTTAAAAAATTCATATTATAGTAAATATAAATGGAACGAAAATGTAAAAATATTTAATTCAAAAATAGAAAAAATAGAGCAAGATGAAATAGACATATATGGATATGGATTTGAAGATTTCTATTGTACAGAATGTGGAATAGAAAATTTAGAAATAGAAAATCCAGAAAAAGAAAATATATTAATAATGCATGGAACATTAGATGGAGCAAACATAGAAGAAAAACAATATAACTCAATATCAACAAAAATACTAGAAGAAAAAGGATTTGACTATGTAGCATTAGGGCATATTCATAAAACAAACTTCAATAAAGAAAGCAAAATAATATATCCTGGTTCATTAGTATCGTTAGGATTTGATGAATTAGGTCAACATGGAATGGTTGTTGGAGAAATAAAAAACAAAAAATTAAACATAGAATTTGTTCCAATAAAATCTAGTGAATTTGTAGAAAAAAGAATTGATGTAACAGAAATAATATCAAAAGAAGAATTAATAGAAAAAATAAATTCAATAGAAATACAACCAAATGAATATGTAAAAATAATATTAGAAGGAAAAAGAAATTTTGAAATAAATACATATGAACTATACAAATTAATACAAGAACCACAAATAATAAAAATAAAAAATAAAACAAAAATAAATTATAAGTTAGACGAAATAGAAAATGAAACAACATTAAAAGGGTTATTTGCAAAAGAAATAAAACAAAAATTAGAAGATGAAAACCTAACAAATGAGCAAAAAGAAATGCTAGAAAAAGCCATAGAAATAGGTTTTGAAGCACTAAACTAAACCTAAATGATAGGAGAGAAAAAATTGAAAATAAATAAAATAAAAATAAATGCATTTGGAAAAATAAAAAATAAAGAAATAAATTTAGAAAATAAAATAAATTTAATTCAAGGAAAAAATGAAGCAGGAAAATCAACATTAATTAAATTTATATTAAATTCATTTTATGGAATATCAAAAAATAAAAAAGGAAAAGAATATTCAGATTTCGAAAAATACACACCATGGTTAGGAGAAGAATTTTCAGGAAAAATAGAATATGAATTAGACAATAAAGAAAAATACGAAATATTTAGAGATTTTAAAAAGAAAAATCCACAAATATTTAATGACAAAATGGAAGATATATCAAAACAATTTAATATAGATAAAACAAAAGGAAATGAATTCTTTTATGAACAAACAAAAATAGATGAAAATTTATTTACCTCAACAATATTAGTAAATCAACAAGAAGTAAAATTAGAAAATAAAGAACAAACAATGCTAATACAAAAAATTGCTAACTTAGTAGGAACAGGAGAAGATAATGTATCATATAAAAGGGCAATAGACAGAATAAATAGAAGACAATTAGAAGAAATAGGAACCGAAAGATCTAGGGAAAAGCCGATAAATTTAATTTCTAAAAAAATAGAAGAACTAAGACAAGAAAAAGAATTTTTAGAAAAATATAAAGAAATGCAATACGAATTAGAAGAAGAAAAAAATGAGAAAAAAGAAAAAATAAATAAATTAGAAAATGAAAATGAAATATTAAAAGAAATAAAATTAATAAAAGAAAATAAAAAAATAGAAGAAGAAAAAATAAAATTAAAAGAAAATATAATAAAAGAAAATAATGAAAAAATAAATTCAATAAAAAATGAAAAAAATAAAATAGAAAATAATAATCAAGAAATAAATATAGAAAAAAATAACGAAAAAATAGAAAAACAAAAAAATAAAATAAATAAATTAATAATAATTATTTTATTAATATTAATTTTAATAAATATAGCTGCAATAATAACAATAAAAAATAATTTTAAATATATTTTTCTTCTTACAGTACCAACGGTTTTGATTTTTTGGTATTTTTTAATAAAAAATAAAAATAAAATAATAAAAAATAATAAAAAAATAGAAAAAAATCAAAAAAATGAATTAAATTTAAAAATAAATAATTTAGAAAATGAAATAAAAATAATAGAAAAAAATAATTCAGAAATAAATAATCAATTAAAAGAAATAAAAAATAAAAATAATTTAAAAAATAATTTAGAAAAAGAAAAAATAAAAAATAAATATTTAAATAAAATTGAAAAAGAAAAAATAAATAATTTTTTAGAAATGGAAAATTTAGAAAATATAAATCATGCATTACAAAAAATTCAAAATCAAATAAATAATAAAAAAATAGAATTACATACATTGGAAATTGACACACAAAATATACAACCAAAATTAGAAAATTTGTCAAAAATAGAAGAAGAACTAGTTAACAATAAAAGAAAAATGTCAACCTTGCAAAATTTAAATATGAGTATGAATATAGCAAAAGAAATTTTAAGTATAAGTTATGAAAAAATGAAAAATACAGTAACCCCTAAATTTACACAGGAACTATCTAAAAATATTTCTGAAATAACAAATGGAAAATATAATAAAGTCATGTTTAATGATGAACAAGGTTTGCTAGTAGAAACAAAAAATGGAAACTATGTTCAAATGTCTAAATTAAGTATAGGAACAATAGACCAATTATATTTATCATTAAGACTTTCAATGTTAGAAGATTTATCAGAAGAAAAAATGCCAATAATATTAGATGAAGCATTTGCATATTATGATGATGAGAGACTAGAAAATATATTAAAATATTTAAATGAAAAATCAAATAATCATCAAATAATAATTTTTACTTGTACAAAAAGAGAAGAAAAAATATTAGAAAATAAAAATATAAATTATAATAAGATTATTTTATAAAAAGTTTCCGTAATTTGCAAAAACTCAAAAAGTATGATAAAATACCAGACAGAGCCAAAAGGCTAAAAGGGGGAAATGCAATGGGAACTATTAGAGTAGATCGGGAGACAGTAGTTTTTATCATGAATACTAAAAAAGGTGATGAACAACAAGAATACGAAAAAAAGATTGTAGAAAAAGTAAATAAAATAGAGGGAGTAAAACTTGTTTTATTGAAAAAAGAAAGGGACTTAAGGTATATAAAATATCACAATGTCTCAGTTGTTTTAACACCTGAAGAATTCTTTGAGATACTTGGAGAAAACACAGGAAAAAAAGTGATTATTCTTTATGTTGAACCAGTAGATCAAAGAGACTTAGAAAACTTTAATGAAGAAAAACTAGAAGAAATTTCAGAATTTGTTACAATAGTACCAGATTATGAAATTTTGGAGACGGATTTACAAGTTGTTTAAAACCCAAAAGCGAAATGTGAATGCATTTCGCTTTTAAAGTTTGAGTACTTGTAAAAAGTGGTAAAATATAGTATAATAGCAAAGTACAAAAAATAAAGGAGAAGATAAAAATGTTTGAAAAGTTAGAAGCTGTAGAAAAGAGATATGAAGAGCTAACAAAACTAATAGCAGACCCAGAAGTAATATCAAAACAATCAGAATGGCAAAAACTAATGAAAGAGCACGCATCAATAGAAGAAATAGTATTAAAATTTAGAGAATATAAAAAAGCAAAACAAGCAATGGAAGAAGCAGAAGAACTAATGCAAGATCCAGACATGAAAGAACTTGCAGAAGAAGAATATTATTCAAATAAAGAACAACTACCAAAACTAGAAGAAGAATTAAAATTCTTATTAATACCAAAAGACCCAGATGATGACAAAAGCATTATGTGTGAAATAAGAGCAGGAGCTGGAGGAGAAGAAGCAGCACTATTTGCAGGAACACTATTTAGAATGTACTCAATGTATGCAGAAAAAAGAAGATGGAAACTAGAAGTATTAAACGAAAACGAAACAGGACTTGGAGGATATAAAGAAATATCATTCATGATAACAGGAAAAGGTGTATACAGTAGACTAAAATTCGAAAGTGGAGTACACAGAGTACAAAGAGTTCCAGACACAGAAAGCAGTGGAAGAATACACACATCAACAGCAACAGTTGCAGTACTTCCAGTAGTAGAAGATGTAGAAATAGAAATAAATCCATCAGACATAAAAATGGAAGTATTTAGAGCATCAGGAGCTGGAGGACAACACATAAACAAAACATCATCAGCAGTAAGACTAATACACGAACCAACAGGAATAGTAGTAGAATGTCAAACAGAAAGATCACAATTCCAAAACAAAGACAATGCAATGAAAATGTTAAGAACAAAATTATATGAAATAGAAAAAGAAAAACAAGACAGTGCAGTTGCAAATGCAAGAAGAGTACAAGTTGGTTCAGGAGACAGAAGCGAAAAAATAAGAACATACAACTATCCACAAGGAAGAATAACAGACCACAGAATAGGAATGAGCATATATCAAATGGAAAACTTCTTAAATGGAGACATTGATGAAATGATAGACAACTTGATTGCAGCAGATAGAGCAGAAAGATTAAAAGGAGAAGATGAATAATGAAATTGTTAATAATATCAGATATTCATGGCTCTAGCTATTATGCAAAAAAGCTAGAAGAAATATACAATAAAGAAGAACCAGACAAATTAATAATCTTAGGTGACTTATATTATCATGGACCAAGAAATGAATTAACACAAGAATATGGGCCAATGGAAGTAGCAAAAATATTAAACTCATTAAAAGAAAATATGCTAGTAGTAAAAGGAAACTGCGATGCAGAAGTAGACGAAACAATATCAGAATTTAAGTTTAATGAAAACATAGAACTTGAAATAGATGGGTTAAACATGTTTTTTACTCATGGACATAAATACAACATGGATATGTTGCCACCACTAGGCGTAAAAATAGATATAATGTTTTATGGACATTTCCATACAGGATTTATAAAAGAAGAAAATGGAATAATATTTGCAAATCCAGGTTCCATTTCTTTACCAAGAAATGGAAGTGAACATAGTTATTTAATATATGAAAATAGAAAATTAACATTGAAAGATGTTGAAGGAAATATTATAGAAAATAAAGAAATATAAAAAGTAAAAAAGACAGAATCTACAATTGTAGAAATCTGTCCTATTTACTTTTTAAACATATTACTTATTTTCAGCAGCCTGTAAAGCTTTGTCGAGCATAAAATAAAAAAGTTTTTGACCTTCTACACAAGCCTCTTCGAAAATTTTATCATTTTCTTTTTGTTCATAGCGATCATGAACAAAATTAACAAAATTAGAAATTTCAGGAGTAAGCTCCACTTTATTTTTACCTTCAATATCCAATAAATCAAAAACTCTTATAAATTCTTCATTCATAAAGTCCCAAACGGCCTTTCTTTTGAAGGTCTCTATTTTTTTGTTGTATAGAATTGTAGAACCAAACTCATCCCAAAGAAGACCGCATACAGAATAATGTAAGCCATTTTCATAAACTCTAGTAGTGAGTTTATTTTGGTTAAAAACTTTAAATTTACTGTCATCAAAACCTAAAGCGATTTGTCTAGCATTTATAGGTGACACAGAACTAGGAGCTCTATAAACATATAAAGTGTCATTTACATATTCGCTTAAAATAATGGTTGCTATAATATTAGAAGGAGAAAATGCTGTAACAGAAGCTAAAGCAGTAGCTTCTTCTAATGTTTTTACTGTTGTAATTTTCATATTGAGTCCTTTGTATGCCTTTGCATACTTCCTTTCTTCTATATAATATGTTCAATATGCATTAACAAATGTCAATGTACTATAGACCTGAAAAAAGTCTGTTTTAGTATAACATATTTTATGTATACAGTCAATTTTATAAATGAATGAATTTGAAAAAATGAAATATGTAAAGAAAATCAAAAATATCATAAAAGTTTTAAATAAAAAATAAACTAAAATAGGGAGTGATAACATATGGAAATAGTAAAAACAACCATATTAGGTTTATTTTTTGGAACATTTGGAACAACATTAGGGGGAATAATAGGTGTAATAATAAAAAAGAATTCAAATAAATTTTTAAGTTTCATATTATCATTTGCATCACGGACTAATGATGTCAATAATATGTTTTGATTTATTGCCAGAAGCCTTAGGGATAAGCAATATTATTTATGTGATTTTAGGAACGATAATAGGAATTATAACAATGATTTTGTGTGATTTAATAGTAGAAAAGAAATTTACAATAAGGGAGACAAACCAAAAAGGAAAATTATTAAGAACGGGAATAATAGTATCAATAGGGCTTGCAATACACAATTTTCCAGAAGGATTAGCAATTGGTTCAGGATTTGAAGCATCATTAAAACTTGGTTTAAGTTTGGCAATAGCAATATGCTTACATGACATACCAGAAGGAATATCAATGGCAGTACCAATGAAAAATGGAGGTATGAGAATTGGAAAAGTTATATTTTATGTAATATTATCTGGAATAACAACTGGAATCGGAGCATTTTTTGGAGCAATAGTAGGAAGTATATCAGAAACAATAATATCATTAAATCTGAGTTTTGCAGCAGGTGCAATGCTTTATATAGTATCAGGAGAACTACTACCAGAATCAAATAAACTATACAATGGAAGAATAAGTGCAGTTCGGGAATATGATAGGATTTATTATAGGAATTGTAGCAACTCAAATATAAAAAGATTAATAATTTTTTATTTTTTATGTATTGACAAGAAAAATAACTATTGATATATTCATTTTGTATCTTATCACTAATAAGAATACAAAAGAAAATAAAGGGGGAAAATAGAGTGAGAAAAACAAAAGAAAATGCTGGTATAACATTGATAGCTCTAGTAATAACAATAATAGTATTACTAATACTTGCAGGAATAAGCATAATAACACTAACAGGGCAAAATGGAATACTAACACAGGCGAACAAAGCAAAACAAGAAAATGAGCTAGGTGAAGAAAAAGAAAGAGCAGGCCTAGTATCACAGGAACTAAAAATAGAAAAAGCACAAGGGAAAGATGTAGACAAAACAGGATTTCAAAAAATGGTAGATAGCCAATTCGGAAGTTCAAAAGCAACAGGAGATGTAGAAGACTCAACATATGTAATAGTAGTAGCAAAGACAGGAAACATTTACTTAATAAATGAAGATGGAACAATAGATGAGGCTGGAAACAAAAATGACATGAAAAAAGATGAGAATCCTGGAGTGTTAGAAGACTTAGGTAACAACACATATGCAGTAAATAGCATAGAAGACTTAGTAGCTTTATCATACACAGTAAATAGTGGAACAGATACATATGAAGGAAAAACAGTAACATTAGGAAGAAGCTTATATTTTAATGGAATGTTTGATTCATATGCAAATCCAGAATCAAAATATGAAGTGAAAACTAAAACAGAAAGAAATGAATCAACAAATGAAGAAACAGTAACAAAGCTAGGGTATATACCAAATGAAAGTTCAACGGCAACAATAAAAGAACTAGTGACAACAGGAGATGGTTTTACTCCTATAGGACTAGTGGATGAAACAAATAGTTTCAAAGGTAACTTTGATGGAAAAAATAATTATATAGATGGATTATATGAAAAGTCTAATACATTTGCTGGGCTAATAGGACAAACAAAAGGAACAGTAAAAATAAGTAATTTAGGAATAAAGAGTGGAACAATAAAAGCAGGAAGTTCTACAGGAGTGCTAGTAGGAATATCACAAGGAAATATAACGATTGAAAATTGTTATAACAAAAGTAATGTAAATGCAGGATATTGCAGTGCAGGAATGATAGGATTAACTTTTTCAAATGTCGACATAGATGATTGTTATAATAAAGGAATAATGACATCTGCAGTAGCAGGAGGATTAATAGGAAATTCTGTACAATCTGGAATAGTTAATATAAGTAGAAGCCACAATGATGGAGATATAAATTCAGGCAGCAATTATAATGCTGGCGGGATTATGGGAGCAACGGAAGTAGAAGTAAACATAAATGATAGTTACAACACAGGGAATATCCAAGGAAACAAAAGTACTTCTGGTGGAATAATAGGAAATGCTAGAGAAAACAAAGCTAAAATAACAAAATGTTATAATAAAGGAAGTGTTACAGGGACTACGGTAGGTGGAATTACTGGATTCAATGGAAAAATTGTTGATTGTTATAATACAGGAAAAATTGAATCAAATGAATTGAGCGGAAGTGCTGCTGGAGGAATCACAGGTAGATTTTCTGAACAAATAGAAAATTGCTATAACATAGGAAAAATAATGGGTGGAGATACAGTAGGTGGAATAGTAGCTCAAACAAGAAATGAAATTATCAATTGCTATAATACTGGGGAAATAGAATTAAGGGATAATAGTTCGATTGTTGGAGGTATTGCAGGACAAAGCTCAAATATAAGTAATTGTTATAATGAAAGCTCTATATTAGGAAATGGAAAAAGTATTTCTAATATTGCAGGAATATTAGCTATGCCAATTAGTTCGGAAACAGAAATAACTAAGAGTTATAATATTGGAAATATAACTAGCCTAACAACAGGGAGAACTACAAATGTGGCAGGAATATGTGGAAATGGAAAAGTGACAGATTGCTATAACAAAGGAGATATTCAAGGCATGAGTATTACGGCTGGAATAACAACAGGAACAGGTTTAGTAAGTGATAGTTATAATATGGGAAACATAGTTGGAAATACAGAGCCAACAGCAGGAATATCTGCTTTAGGAAGAGCTATTAACTGTTATAATACAGGAAATGTTAGTGGTAAAAATCTTACTGCCGGAATTTGTTATGGAGAAAGCAGAAATGCAGTTGTTGGATGTTATAATACTGGAAATATAACAGGAACTACATCTCCTGTAGCAGGAATAGTTTGTTTTGGAAATGCTAATAATTGTTACAATACGGGAAATGTAAGTGGAGAAAACTTAACAGCAGGGATTTGTGCTAATGGTAGTGAAGCTATTAATTGTTATAATAAAGGAAAAATAACGGGAAAAGGTAATCCAGTTGCTGGAATATTTTGCTTTGGAACTATAACAAATTGTTATAATACAGGTGAGGTAACAGGAATTAGTGATTTAGTAGCTGGAATTATGACTTCTGGTAATGGAAAAAGTTGTTATAACACTGGAAAGATAATAGGAGGAAATGCTCCGACAGGAGGAATAAGTGCAATAGGAACTACGACTAATTGTCATAATACTGGAGATATTTTAGGAAGTGCAACCCAGCTTATGTATGAAGTTGGATCATATAATAAAGAAAAATGCACCTATTTGAAAAAATCAACTAATGCAAGAGCTGACGGAGCTGAAGGAAAAACAGGAGCCGAAATGAAAGAAATAATGGACTTACAAAAATTCGTAGAGCTAATGAACCAAAAAGTAGAAGAAAACAACAGCAATGCAAGCAACACAAAATGGAAGAAGTGGAAGCTAGTAAACGGAGTGCCAGTATTTGCTGAATAAAAATAAAATAAAAAATAAAGTCATAGAAATACAGAAATCTATGGCTTTATTTAATTGCAGAACAAACATAAGAACAAAAAAACCACACGAAAAAATGTTTGCAAAAATAACAAAAATATATTGACTTTACCAAAAGAAAAATGTATAATTCTGAAAGAAAAAATAAATGCAAAAACAAAAGAATGGAGAAAAAAATGCAAGATATATTAAAAGGACTAAACGACAAACAATATGAAGCCGTAACAAAAACACAAGGGCCATGCCTAGTAATAGCAGGAGCAGGAAGTGGAAAAACAAAAGTATTAACACACAAAATAGCATACCTAATAGAACACGAAGGCGCAAAACCATGGGACATACTAGCAATAACCTTCACAAACAAAGCAGCAAACGAAATGAAAGAAAGAATAACAAACCTAATAGGAGAATCAGCAAAAGACATTTGGATGGGAACATTCCACTCAATATGTGTAAAAATACTAAGAAGATTCATAGACAGAATAGGATTTGACTCATCATTCATAATATTTGACACATCAGACCAAAAAACACTAGTAAAAGGATGCTTAAGAGACCTAGGAATAGATGACAAAATGTTCACAGACAGAAGTGTATTATCAGAAATAAGTAATGCAAAAAACGAAATGCTAGAACCAGATCAATACCAACTAAGAGCAAATGGAGACTTCAGAAAAGAAAAAATAGCAACAGTATATGAGCTATATCAAAAACGACTAAAAGAAAACAATGCCATAGACTTTGATGACATAATAAACTACACAATAAAAATACTACTAGAAAATCCAGACATAATGGAATACTACTCAAACAAATTCAAATACGTACTAGTAGATGAATATCAAGACACAAACAAATCACAATTCACACTAGTAACAATGTTAGCATCAAAACACGGAAACATCACAGTAGTTGGAGACAACGACCAAGGAATATACAGTTTCAGGGGAGCAGACATATCAAACATACTAAACTTCGAAAAAGACTTTCCAGGAACAAAAATAATAAAACTAGAACAAAACTACCGTTGTACAGGAAATATACTAAAAGCTGCGAATGCAGTAATAAAAAATAATGAAGTAAAATACAAAAAAGAACTATGGACACAAAACGAAGAAGGAAATCTACCAAAAGTATACCAAGCCAAAAACGAATATGATGAAGGAGCATATGTTGTAGAACAAATAGAACACCTAAAAAGGGAAGAATATTACAAATACTCAGACTTCGCAATACTATACAGAATGAACACACAATCAAGAGCAATAGAAGATATTTTAAGAAGAGAAAATATACCATATAAAATCATAGGTGGTCTAAAATTCTATGAAAGAAAAGAAATAAAAGACATAATAGCATATTTAAGACTAATTCAAAATGGAAATGACAACTTAAGCCTAAAAAGAATAATAAACGAGCCCAAAAGGGGAATAGGAAAAACAAGTTTAGACAAAGTAGAAGCACTATCCATGAGCACAGGAACATCAATGTATGAAATAATAAAAAATGCTGAACAATACGGGCTAAACAGAGTATACTTAAACTCAAGAGAATTCATAAACTGTATAGAAGAATTAAAAGCAAAAAAAGAAGAACTACCAATATCAGAATTAATAAAACAAACCCTAAAAAAATCTGGATATACAAAAGCGCTAGAAAATGAAAACACAATAGAAGCAGAAAACAGAATAGAAAACTTAGATGAATTCCTAACAGTAGCAATAGAATTCGAAGAACAAGAAGCAGAAAATACACTAAGTGCATTCTTAGAAGGAATTACACTATCAAGTGACATAGACAATCTAGAAGAAGATGAAGACTATGTAACACTAATGACACTACACAGCGCAAAAGGACTAGAATTCCCAGTAGTATTTTTAGTAGGAATGGAAGAAGGAATATTCCCAGGATATAAATCAATATCAGAACCAACAGAATTAGAAGAAGAAAGAAGACTATGTTATGTAGGAATAACAAGAGCAAAAGAGCACTTATTCTTAACATGTAGCAAACAAAGAACGATATTTGGTTCAACAAGTTACAACCCAGTATCAAGATTTTTAGGAGAAATTCCAGAAGACTTGTTAGAAGGATATGAAGAAGCATTTGGAGAAACAAGCAACAAAGAAGAAATGTTCCAAGATTCAAAATACAGTTGGACATATGGAAGCAAAAACAACGGAAATATTAAATCATACAAAATAACAGAAAGCAAAGAACCAGTTGCTGCAGCAAGTAAAACAGGTAATTCAAACAACCAATTCCTATTTAGAACTGCAGAAAGTTTCTTAAATAATTTAGCAAGTAAAAAAGCAACAACACAAGATTTATCAAAATATAAAGCGGGATTGCGTATATTCCACAAAAAATTTGGAGAAGGAACAATAAGCAAAGTAGAGCCAGAAGGTGAAGACTTAAAAGTTGACATTAACTTTGATAAAGTTGGTCACAAAAGACTAATGGCCAAATTTGCAAATCTAGAAATAATAGAATAAAAATAAAAAAGAGATTTTGGTTAATTATAACTAAAATCTCTTTTTGAAAATGTAGCTAATCCTCATTTCGAAGATAGCCTTGAGCTAGAATAATGTGAGTTACAAGAGATTTATGCTTTTTAATTTTACAAGAATTTCTTGCAAGTTTTAATTGTTGAGCCAATTCTTTTTTATCTCGTATCCATTTGTTATCTAAAATGGAAGAAATAAATATTTTAGTTTCATAAAACTCTTCATCACTATATGGATGAGTTCTTAAATTCCCCATATATTTTTCCAATTGCTCCATTAATTGTTTTTTATCAATTTGTTGCTTTTTCATGTTGTCTTCCTCCTAAAAACTGATAAAATTTGACAAAATTTTTTGTCAGTAAAATAATTATAATATCTTTTGAAAATTATGTCAAATGAAAGCAAAGCACTTAGAAAATCACAATATCAAACTTAAATTCAAAATTAAAAACCAAAAATAAAATGAATAAAAAAACGAAAAAAAGCAATAATAATAAAGTAAAATCAAAAGAAAGGAATGATAAAAAATGGCAGATTTAAATCAATTAGAATTACAACATCTAAGACATTTAATAGGAGCACACCAAAACGTATATCAAAAATTAAACACATACTCATCACAAGCAGTTGACCCACAAATAAAGCAATTATTTGCAAAATCAGCACAAGATGCATTAAACACAAAACAAAAACTAATGAGTTTTTTAAATAATTAATAAGGGGGGAAAATAAAAATGGATGAAAAAGTAATGGTAAATGATATATTATCTGGTGTTAAATCAGACTTAACAGCATATCAAACAGCAATATCAGAATCTGAAAATATGCAATTAAGACAAACATTTCAACAAATTAGAAATAATGATGAAAGTTTTCAATATGAGTTATTCAAAATAGCTCAAACAAAAGGATATTATCAACCAGCGCAAAAAGCAACTGTAACAGAAATAAACACTGTAAAAACAGAATTAGAACAATAAATTAGGTGAAGCACAAAGCTTCATCTTTTCCATTTTCTAAATAAATTAATTAAAAACATACATATTTAAACAAACAAAGTCAACCGTAAAAATCTTAAAAAACATATAAATGAAAATGGAAGAAAAAACGAATAAAACGGAGAAAAACAAAAGAAAACGAAAAAAACATACGGAAATCAAACAAACAAACTCTTTGCAAAAAAAACAATATTACAATATTATTACACTGAATAAAAATACAAAGGAGATAAATGTACATGTTCAAAAAAGTATTGATACACACTAGAAGAGGGCTAAAAATAACAATATTAACAGTAATAGCAGCATTTTTAATAATAGGAACAATAGCATTTTTATTTAAACCAACATACAGTGTAACCATAAATGGAGAACAAGTAGGATATACAGAAAATAGAGCAAAACTACAACACGAAATAAATAACTATGCAGAAAAAGGTGATGGAGAACAACAAAATGTAGCATTTGTTCAAATACAAAACCTACCAGAATACAAATTATGCCTATTAAAGAAAAACATAGTAACAAACGATGAAGAAATACTAAACAAAATAAAAGAAGAAGGAACAACATATTATAGATATTATGCAATAGCAGAAAACCAAGAAGAAAAACTATATGTATCAAACTTTGAAGAAGCAGAACAAGTAGTAAACAGCTTAAAAGAAAAGAACAGTACAAATATAGAACAAATTTCAATAGTAGAAAAATATGAAACAGATATACAAGATTTGGTAACATCAGAAGAAGCAATATCAAAACTATATGTAGAACCAGCAAAAAAAGCAGTAACAGTAGCAAAAACAAAAACACAAACAACAACAAAATATGCAAGCTCAGGAAGTGTAAACACAGCAGGAACAACATCAACAGCAAAAGCAAGCATAGGAATAGCATTAATAAAACCAGTATCAGGAATAATAACATCAAGATTTGGAGCAGGAAGTGCAATAAGAAGATCAGCACATACAGGATTAGACATAGCAACATCAACAGGAACACCAATACAAGCTGCAGCATCAGGAACAGTAACATTTGCAGGATACAAAGGTTCATATGGAAACATGATAGTAATAACACATGCAAATGGAATTCAAACATATTATGGACATTGTAGTGCACTATATGTTTCAGCAGGAGCAACAGTATCACAAGGACAAACAATAGGAGCAGTTGGCTCTACAGGAAACTCAACAGGACCACACTTACACTTAGAAGTAAGAGTAAATGGGGTAGCATACAATCCACAAAACTACGTATATTAAAATAAAAAAATTCAATATATATTTCTAAAACAAAATAGAAAATATATATTGAATTTTATTTTGACTAAATATCATAATTTATTAAAACATTTTAAGCTTTAAATCCTTAAATTTTACTACAAAATTCAGCTCCAACAGAAATAGCATTTTTCTTTATAATAGGTTTCCCATACTCTATAAGCTTATTTCCGAAGCTATCAGAAAAACTAGAAGAAGAAAACTCAGAAACAGCCGAAAAAAATAAATTTTTCTTCTCGTAATCCAAATTTATATTTTTCACAACCATATAATATGTATTATTATAAAAATACAAAGCTACATTTTTAGAAAATCTTTTAAAATCAAATGTAGACACAGAACTAATCATATAGCAAAACTCACAAAAATTCTCAAAACTGCTAAAACTATAAATTGCCTGTTTTTTAGGCATAGAAGAAGCTCTCTTAGCAACAAGCTTTTTAGGAAAACTGTAACCACCACTTTTTACATTTGAATAATCTTTTGTAATAGTAAAAACCAAAAGCTCATCAGAAACTGAAAAAGTTTCAATAAGCAACTTAGAACCTTCCGAATCAAAACCAAGTTCTTTTTTTGCTAAAGCCAAAATGTTTGTAAAAAAATCTTGATTTTCTAAAGCAAATTTAACAAATTTTTTATTATTTATATTTTCTTTAGGTATATCTTCATTTGAAATAATTACGCGAATTTTATTTTCAGTCAATTTCTCGAATTTCATAAACAAACTCCCTTCATAGATAACTGTTAAATTTATTATACTACTAATAACATTATATTTAAATGCACAAATTTTGGTAACTAATTAATTATATGGTATAATAAAAAAGGTGATAATAATGGAAAAAAAGGTATATTTAATAAGACATTCAGAACAACTAAAAACAAGAAATGAAGAAGAACAAAATGAACAAATAAAAAACGAAAAAATAATATTATCAGTAGAAGGAGAAAAAAAGGCTGAAAAACTAAGCAAAATTCCACAATTACAAAACATAGAACAATTATGGTCAAGTAACTATGTAAGAGCAATATCAACAGCGAAATACATAGCAAAAGAAAACAACATAGAAATAAACATTTCATCAAAGCTAAATGAAAGAAAATTAGGAGACTTAGAAACATTAAAAGAAATGGCAAAAAACAAGAAAAATTCATATACAACAGAACAATTACTAGACAAAAAATTAAAAAACAAAGATGGAGAAAGTTGCAAAGAAGTTTCAAAAAGAATGGAAGAAAAAATACAAGAAATAGTAGAAGAAGGACCTGAAAACATAGCAATAGTTAGCCATGGAGCTGCAATAAAATTCTACTTATCAAACTATTGCGAAATAGATGAAAAAATAAATTTTATATACAATAATAAAATTATAATTAAAGAAAATTTAACTTCACCAGACATTATAGAATTAAGATTTGTAAATAATAAGTTAAATAATATAAAATATATTGGTGCTTAAGTATAAAAAACTGGAAAAAAAGCAAGAAATGTGCTATTATATTCTTTATAAGCTATGGCTTTGTTTTTGAAAAGGCATTTAGCATAAGGAGGACTTGACAACATGAAACTAAAAAAAGAAACAGAAAATTTGATTGTGGAAAATCGGGGACTTGTGTATTATCAATTACAGAAACTTGGAATAACTTTTAAAAGTGCATATTATGATGACCTTATTTCAGTAGGGAATCTTGCATTAATAAAAGCGGCAACTACATTTGATGAATCAAAAAACATTGTTTTTGCAACATATGCATTGACATGCATAAGAAATGAAATGGGAATGTATTTTAGAAAAGTTAATAGGTATGAAAGAAGAAAAATTTCAATTGAAGAACCATTAAAAAGGCAAAAGGCAGAAAGCAATATTAGAATAGAGGACTCATTAAAAGATCCATATGACTTTGAAGAAGAAATGATGAACAAAGCAGAATATGTAAAACTAATTAACATCATTTTAAATTGTTTAAGCGGAAAAGAAAGGTTAGCTATTCTATACTATATAGCAGATGAAAAGCAAGACGAAATAGCTCAAAATTTGAAAGTATCCCAAAGCTATATATCACGTTTGCAACTGAAAGCAATACGGGAAACAAAAAATATAGCAATAGAAGAGAAAAAATATCAACTAAAATTTGATATGGAAATAGCTTGCAATTCAGAATATGAATATGAAGTAGTATTTTTATTAAAAGATGTAGTTAGAGATAAATCAAGAGCTGAGAAAATTTCAAACTGGATAAAAACTATAAAAAAAGATCTAAGTTTTGAAATAAAATGTAAAAATGGAAATGTTTCAATTCAAATGTTTCCACACCCAGAAGCAATTAGCTTTTTGGCGAAACTTATTCAAAAAATGGAAGAATAAAATGTAAATGCCTAAAAGGGACTAAAAAAGTCCCAAAGAAAAAAGAGATTTGAGTTAAAATTTTAGCTCAAATCTCTT